>Ga0080013_1001790_pt1 | contig 27364 bp, 27 predicted proteins | sample ETNvirenome_6_85_FD_69236 | JGI IMG/M metagenome (GOLD analysis project Ga0080013, IMG submission 69236) | Marine viral communities from the Pacific Ocean - ETNP_6_85 (SPADES assembly) (version 2) | ecosystem: Environmental > Aquatic > Marine > Oceanic | place: Pacific Ocean | collected 2013-06-19 | reverse complement strand
CGGGAGGCTGCGGTCGAATTGAGCTAGCGGTTTCGAACATCTTGCACATCGCTAGTGCCGGCTTGACTAATTACTTGATCAATTCCTGCTAAACTTTTGTCTGTAACAAATGCTCTTCCTTTTCCACGGTTTCTGGTGGCCATTTATTCAAATTCCTTTGGTTTTTAAGTTGGAGCCAATGCACTGTTTAAGTTATCTCTGAAATTTCTGAAGCTCTGAGCGACCTGAGGATTGGCTCCTGCGGGAACGTTTAGCGCTACAGTCACATTGTTGGAACGAGTATTGTTAACCGTATTGATATTCTGCCGGCTGGTATCAATTCTTTGGCGGCTGCTCGCTGATCCGCCGGGAATAGTTCTTTGTCCAGCGTTCGTCGTTTTTTTGCCGCTGAAAATTTTTGAAATTCCTGCTGATATTACCTCGCCTATGGCCATGCCGGCAAAGAACCCGCCAACGTTGCCAAAGAGTCCTCCTATTGCACCGCCTATCATTTTGCCTATCCCTTTTTTCAAGATCTTTCCAAAAATCCATTTCATACCTTTTTTGCCAAGCCATGCGCCGCCCAGAGCCGTGGCTCCGGTGGTGACTAATGGCAACATGCCTCCCGCGGCGCCTTTTACGCCGCCACCGGTGGCCTTGCTAATTTGTGAACCTAGTTTATTTGCGGCCGTTACAGAACCCAAAAATCCATCTAACATTTTGTTAACTAATTGCAACATGGGCAAGAAAGCTACCGCGAGGGCACGGCCAAGGGCTTTCATTTTTTCCGTAATCGTAACCGTTACGGCCATTCGTTTGGCAAACAATTCAGTTTCATGTCGAGCGGCTTTTGCTTTGTCGCGGGCCTCATCATATGCGTCTAGGCTCCCTCTGAACAATTTAACTGCTGCAGTGACATCACCTTGTGTTGTAATGTTTGCAAGGAATTGTCTGTCCCATTTGTTCATCTGATCTATGCTTTTTCCGGCTAATATGAATCCCTTCTTTATCATTCGGATACGTTCTGGCTGGGTCGCTCTCATTAAGCCAATCGGATCCACCACATCCCTGCTCATTATTGTGTTAAACCGGCCGGCAAAGTCTGCGGCACCCTTGAATGTGTCCAAACTCTTTCCGAACAAGGTATTCAATTTGGTAACATCAATGTTAAGTGCTTTTGAGGCGCCCATCAGTTCTTTAAACACTGACACTCCGCGCGCGCCATAAACAACGAAATCATTCATCCCCTTCGCGAGGGCCGCGATGGCGTCCGATGGAGATAATTTCAATGCCATGGCTGCGGCCACTATGCCTTTAAGTGTCTTCTCCGACTGAATGCCCGACATATTCATGGCTGATGTAAATGTATTAATTAATTTAGTTGAATCATCCATACTAACTTGAAATCTTTTTAAGAGAGTCACGGTTCTTATTAATGAGTTTTGAGTTTTCTTCGAAAAATTAGTAAAGTTGAGAGTGCCTTTGTAAAGTGCTATTATTGCATCTGATACGTCCTCATAAGTTGCACCCAATATTCTATTATTATTGGTAATATTTTTAATTTGATTATTGTATACTAATCCCTGCGCAGTGAATTTAGCAACTTTTTTTGTCATTTCGTCAAAGGCCAGAATATTGCCCCAAATGCCACCTTTTGAAAGGCCAAGCATGGCCAGCCATTTTCGCCCCCCGCCGCCTTTTTTAAAAAAACCTCCCATTTTGCCACTGAAGCCTTTAAACGCCGTTTTAAGCTTGCCGAAGACGGCGCCAAGGCCGGCGGCGCCAACACCTGCGGCTGTTACGGTCGATGCAAAGACAGCACTTTTCAAAGTTGTATCTGACACTTCCTTGCCCAGATCTTTTGTCAAGCCCAGAGTTTGCTTGAGGGCCGCGGCTTGATCTTCGTGAAGACCAGCCATTTTCTTAAGATCTTTTTCTACGGTATCACTAAATTTTTTCTGATTTTTTTCTTTGTCTAATGAATTATTCTTTTCAATATCTGATTGCTTTTGTTTTTCAGTATTAAGTTCTGTCTGTCTCTTAATCATTCTCTCCAAGAGACTGATCTGTGTGCTTAATTCAACTGTGGCCTTTGTCTGACTCTGCAAAGAGGACTCCAGCAAAGTCCTTTGATCATCTGTTAGAGATTTTAAAGCTTTCTGAGAATCTTCTGTTTTTTGAACTTCGGCGTGATACGCTCTCAAAGCTATTTCAAGATCTTTGATCTGCTTAGGTGTTAGACTATTATTTGCCATTCTCTAAAATACCCCTATTCAAAAGGCCACCGAATACCGGTTTTTCTTTCAAATTCTTTAACTGCTCTCTTGAGTTGAAATTTACTTTTAAAAGTTTTTGGATCTTCTAAACCATAACTATCTATAGCTTCGATATATTCTTTTTCTTTTTTTATGGCCTCGGCAAAAGATTTAACTTCGGCGGGGCGCCCTTTAATCGACAAAGGCAATCCATAACCCCTGAATAACGATTTGAGGATGGTTTTTATTTGATCGCCCAACTTTGTGAACGCACTTTCTTCTAGGCTGTTTCTTTTAATTGTCTCCAAATCTACAACTATTTCAGCCAATTTATCTTCTCTTAAATGTTGCATATTTTAAAACTCCTTAGCTATCACTTATTAAATAAATAGTCTTTTTAAATAAAATAAAAGCCGGGAAAACCCAGCTTTTAAAAAATATCACTTTTGAGAATCTTTAAGCTGTTCAGCTTCTTGTTCTTTTTGTTTCACAAGCCGTTCCAAAAACCAATTTCTTAGCTTAATCGGCAAATTATAAACTTCAAAAAAGCTCCAGCCACCATGGTATTTCATCAAAAATATTTGCTCATAAACGTCTTTTATATACTCAGAGCTTAGGCCAAAAAAATTCAGAGGTGAGAGGAACCTCCACGTCCTCTTGTTCTCCGCATTTTGAGCAATGAAAAGGTAATTCCATTACTAAATCTGGATTAATGTCTTCATAAATCTTGCGAATATATCTTGAATCCATTGCCGGCATATTTTCAATAAAATCACCAATTACCTCAAAATCAGTTTCGCCATTAACTGAAACCATCAATTGTTTGAATTGATTTGTCAATGTGGAGGCGCCCATTTTTAATTTTTGCATTCTCTTTGAAATTCTATCCACTTCTTTTTCGTCATATCCGTTCAATAATCTTATTTCAACGTCGACGCCAGATCTGGGTAAATAAACTAAAAAAGTATTATTATCTGTTTTTTGCACATCAGTGGGGCCTTCAGCATAAATCTCTCCAGTATTAACCGGGCATTCATACAGATCAAAAGTATGTTTTGATTCTTGGTTACACGAAGGGCAGGCGGTGCTAACCTCATATTCTGGTCCGAAACCAGTTATTCTTGCTGCGATCAAAATTGCGTTACGATCCCCGGACAAAAGAGTCAAAGGATCAATAGCTTTATCAACTAAAATATTCTGCAAAAGTCTTTCGATAACCAAACCTTTTTTGATTAAAGATTCAGATGTCAAAATATCTTCATCTTTTGCAGTCATATATCGAATTTCAATTGTTTCTTTATTGTGTAGTGGATGGCCCTCGGAATAATATTGCCCCATTGAAGGCAAATCGACAATTTCCGTTGGAGCCACATACGAAAATTGACTGTTCTGATCCTTGGGGGCTCTTTCGGGATCCCCTTGTTCAGAAACAAGTTCAGGCGCAGGGGGAGCCTCGGCACTAACATTCGGGCCGGCCCCCAACCCTAAACGTTCTTCATTGTTTCTCATCTCAACCTCTCATTCTTTTTTTTAACTAGGAATAAATATGCTGTTATCTAAATCAGCCCAATCATATCGGAAGGTTACGTCAACTGTGGAAAGCTCGTCTGCTTCATAATCCAAATCACTTAAGGTTATATCCTTGATCCACGCATTGTTCAAGTGCCATGATTCTTGAACAGTGCCAATTGAGTCAATTTGATCAATTGTGATTCTTTGAACCTGATTAACAAAAGATCTTTTATCAATCGATGTCAATCCATTTGGATTCGACGGAATGACATAGCCAGCAGCTTGAACCATCCCCATCAAATCTCCTGTGACATTTGGCTCAACCGGATCGACCAAAGTTGCAATAACTTCTTGCCACTCAAGTCGGCCGGGATAATAAAACTTATGATTCAAATAAGTGTGCATAGTCTCAGTAATACTAAACTTTGGCTTAGTTACTTTCTTGGCATACCAAATAAGTTTACCTCCGGGGGCCATCCCGGTTATGGTAAGCTTAAATCTATACGCCCTTTTCGGGTCTTGTCTTTGAGCATCGGTCCAAAATGCCATTTTATAAGTTCTCCTGTATTATAACATATATCCTTCATTTTATAAATAGTATTTTTATAAAAATTTCTTTTTTTTAATCGGCAAAACCTGCTCCGGTATTTGTTACAACAAAATCAATTGCGATAAATTCGATTGATCTTGCTGGCTGCAAGAAAATTTTCGCATACATAACATTTCTGTCAATAAGATCTGCTGTTGTCGTAGTTTCGTCTAAAACAACTCTAAAATCTGTCAATCCAAATCGGGCCTGAACGCTTTGCAGGAATGGAGAAACCATGCCGACAAACGTTTGCCATGTTGTATCAATATTTTGTTCAAACAAGAGGCCGTTGGAAATTCTAGAAATTTCTTTTTTAATGAAAATCATTAATCTTCGAACATTAATTCTATCCAAAGCAGATGGCGTAATTTGTAAGGTCTTTTGACCAAAGATTACAATTCCTTCTGCCGGGAAGGAAGCAATTGGATTAATATTTGCTTCGTAAAGATCATCTCTTTCTTTTGAAGTCAATCTCTCTTTTACAGAAATAACTGGTAAACCAGCCGCTCCGGCTGATAATCCACCTCTGTTAAATCCTGCAGGAGCAAACCACAGTTCAGAAGATCTTTCTGAACTTGCGAAAGTTCCCAAAGCAGCGATCGAGGGAGGCACAACAACCAAGCTGTCATTGAGGGTATCTTGAATTTGAACTGATGGAAAATATGCGCAAGCATAACTTGTGTTCAATTCTCTAAGTTGCAGATTATCAATGAGCGTTTTAACCGGTGAACTTCCGCGTCGAGAAGATTCTGATTCTGTGCTTTCCGTGGATGGTTTATAAATACCTTCCAAATCAATGACAGCTAAAGCATCTCCTCTTTCCTCGCATACATCAATTGCTTTCTTCGTGATAGTCTTTTCAGTAATTCCGGGCAATGATAAGAGATTCATTTCAACAACTTCTGGGTCTGCGACAGAATCGATTGCTTTTGCCAAGCTGTAATAAGCATAGTTTGATCTTTCTCCCGCTCCAGCTAAATCAGTATTGTTGAATGGTTCTTTTTCAGTAATATCTAAGCCATTAAAACCGCCTGTGAGAGGTAAAGTAAATTTGTTAAATCCTGCGGTCAAAACTGCTGAGTATCCTGAGCTAGCAGATAACAGAGGAGATTGTGAACCACGAGCAGTTATCGATTGTCCTCCTCTTCTAGAGCCTGATACCCAATATGTATGTTCGGTTGGCGCAGATGGTGTTCCGGTATGGCCTTCCTGAACAACATCATCCAAAGAAAAGACAAAGGAATCTTCTGTAAGTGTCGATATATCAGTTTTGCCACTTTCAGCAAGCGGGTAAACCAAGTCGTTGTGATCCTTAGCATAAGTTGTTGTTCCGCTTTGATAAGGTGCAATTCCAAAATATGCATCTGTTGACTTAACTGTTTTCGCTTCTCTAGAGCCCGACAACGTTGGATATGTTGGGAATTGAACCTTGAATGTTCCATAAACACCGTCTCCTGTATATTGGGCGGCCGCGGCCAAAGAACCGTCGGTGTTCGCTGCGATGAAACTTCCAGAGCCGGCTATAGTCGCCTTTACGGTAACTTTATTTGTGGAGCCGGCCGATGCGCTAAGATACGGGATCCCGGCGGAGCCGATGCCAGAGGACGGGAATTTAACATGGGTGGTATTCTCTATGTTTCCATTAATCGCGTCGGACACGCTTTTTACTCTATCGTCGGCGTTGAGGATGAGGATATTACCTGCCGTGGCTGTTCCAGCGGCAAAAGCGACGGCGCTTTTTAAAGTAATTGTGACTGTTTGCTTAGCCTGCTGGCCAATATTTGTTGCGATGGAGAAACCATTATCATCAGATATTGAAGACAAATTAATCAAATCATCTTGCTCAGCATATGTGGAGCCCATTTCAAACTTTGTTACACTTGACATACAGTCTTTTGCGGATCCAAAGCTCACCAAAGTGCCCAAGGCACCAGTTAACTCTGAATTTGCGTCATGAGCAAGATAAAGAGGCCCAGAACGACCCTGAGCAACACGGAATGATTTAAACCTTTTAGGTCCAAAAAATCCAAATGGAAGAAGTTCTGCGCTGGCTTGAGAATCGCGAACATCGTCACTTACTTCAACACGAACAAACTTAGATCTATTATCAAAATCTCCAAATTCTCTAAATCTTCTGTCAGTATCATCCCAAGTTCTAAACCTATCACCAATTTTTCTGGCAACATAGTTTGTAGAATTTGGATTCAAGTTACAGGAAGTAAATTTTTCAAAAACTTTTTTAGATGAATCAGAATCCCTAACATTTCTAATCTCGACGTCGAAAGAGCCATATTTGTTGAACTCATTTTTAGAAACTCGGATATTTGAAATGGAAATCTTAAGATTTTTCTGTTCCCACTCGCCCTCTGTCAAAGAATAAAACTTGAACAATTTGGGCATTTTATCTGCTATGTAGCCAGCGCTGTTATTTAAATCTTGACCAATAATCCAACCAGTTGAAGAAGCCCGGGCAGGATATCGATAATCTCCGCCGCGGTAAGAGCCCGTCATTAGGGGTGCCAAAAACCCATAAACATTTCCTGTGGAGCCGGCGGATCCGCTTTTTAAAACTCTCTTAAACTGATGTTCGAATGTTTGTCCTAGGAAATACCTCTTATAATTATTACTTGAAACTTTTGTAACATCCGGGTTTGTTAAAATAGGACTAGTGTTCAACACTTTGCGAATAAACTTATCTGATGTTGGACTAAAATTAAATGTAATTTGCTCCTGCAAGCTAGCATTAATAGTAGCACCAAATGTTCCGGTGTGGATTCCTATTTTAAATTCTGCATCAGGGCCCGTTGATGCCATTAAAATTGAAGAGCCCGCAGGAGCTGTATCGCCTGTCTCGACGTCGCTGGCGCCCTGTGCCTTTGATCCCAGAAGACCAAAATATGTTCCTTTTCTGGCATATAAAATGGCCGCCAATGAACCCGTCCCCAAGCCCCATCTTTGTGGGGATGTAGGTTTCGCTGAACTAGAATCAACCAAAAATAATCCGAAAGCACCAGCATTGGTACCTTCACTTCCGGAAGCTGTTGGATCGCTGTCATCTTCTTGCGGCCAACCGGCTGCACCGCCGGTTGTAGCTTTAGAGTGTTGATAACCTTTGGGATTGACAATTGTCATGGGCCCAGAGTTTCTCAAATAAGCTTGAGCTGCATATGCCGCATAAGTAGGAGCGGTATAGTTACCTTCTCGCCATGGATCATTTGTTTGAGTGCCTCCGCCCGGAATTGGGTTTCCGAACACTTCTATAAATTCTGAGAAAGAGTCGACTCTTGTTGGCAAACCTCCGGGACCTCTTTCTGTTCGACCAATAACAACAGGCCCAACGTCCTCGAAAAATACACCAAATTGAGAGTTATCCACCTCGCTCAAAAAGACACCCGGTGAAACAAATTTAAATTTTCTTGATGGCATTACAAGATTCTCCTTTAAAATATTCATTTTTTATATAAATAGTATATACTTATCCAAAAAACCGCCTAACGTTTGTATTCCTTTAAAAGATCAGTGTGTTCAATGAGATCATCGAAAACAACTCTTTCGCGAGGAAACCTAATCTCAACAGCATTTTCTCTTACAGCAAATTTTGGCTGGGTGTCGTTTGTATCTTGTCCCATGAGATAACCCAACACTTTGATATCAAATTTTGTTTCGTATCTTCGCTCCTCCTCGGCCAAAGAAGATACATTGTTATCTTGTGAAAAATCTTGCTGCATAAAAGCTTCATATCTATGTTTTTCATGATCCACAACAAAATAATTAATCCCGCCCGTTTTTGTTATAAAGGGCTGAAGCATTTCATTCATTTGTTGCTGATAATTCGATTTAATATTTATATTGTACATAAGCGTAACATAGACTGGCAAAGCGCTATAATAAGTATTATAAACTATTTTCTTATTCTTTTTCTTGGTTTTGAAATTTATCTGATCATTCCCCACTCTTTTATTTCCATACCTTCTCCTAGAGTCATTATTCGCAAATTCCAATGTTCGATCGTGATTTAATTTTCTGGCTGCGGGCAATGCTCCTCCCCTATAATCATTGGCGGAATAGACATGAGCTTGAACCGGGCCTTTAAAGGCCGGATCTTTGACAACCGATGTTCTTTCAACTGTTATCAAAGGAAGCAGCAAAGTGCCTTCTTGATCTCTAAGTTCTTTATTGTTTTTAATTTGATAAGCTCTTTCGGCAGAAGACCATATAACCGGAACCTTTTCTCTCCCCTTGTTGGTAGTAGAAAATATATCCATTGTTTCGTTCAACCAGCTATAGACTGCAAAATCCACAGTCTCAACTGTCGAAGGTTGAAAAGGAATTTCTTTTATTTTAGGGGCGTTATTGGCCATTAAAGAGGTTCTCCCTAGCTCTAATGCATTTGGCAGTTATTTCCATTTTGTGGTCAACTTGTCCAAATATTTGTCTTGGCTCATTTAAGCTAGCTATTTCATATAAAAATTTTCCATATTGCAGGAAATCGCCTTCGCGAACAAACAAGTCTTGATCCTCCAATAATCTTCTTTTATGAAAATTAACAGTTATGGACGAAGTTCTATCAATTCCATAATTTGTGGAATTGGTGCTCATTCCTTCCCAAGTTACCAAAGCATGAATTCTCACCGGTGGGAGAAAAGTTTTTTCTATCGCCTCTCCATATAAATTGTGAAAATCAGTATGCTGAAGATCTATAGGATAATATATGACAATTTGTCCAATTACCCTCTCTATTAGCTCGTCATTAACTTGTTTGACCAGTTTTCTCTCGTTAGCCCCCAAGAACAAAGGGGGCGGCGGAGCATCTGGCTGTGACCATTGGTTTGACATTTTTCATCTCTCCTTATCCTATAAATATTACTCTTGGGATGCCTTGAAAGAGTTTTGATGAATTGTCTGCCATGCTTCCATCTGATTCTGCTAGTTTTTCATACGATGTTTCCATCATAATATTTTTAAGTTCTTCCTTTAATTGAGTCTGTTCTTCTTTTGCTTGTGAAAGAAGATCTGTTGCGTTCAAAGTAACAGATTCCCCGGGGATTGGTATGGATGTAAATTTGCCCCTAACTTGGCCCAATATCTCCTTTGTCAGAGAAAGAGCATATTTTCTAATCCATTGCTTTCCTATTGAATTGATCTTTGTATAAGGAAGATTGGCAAATGGCAAAGTGTTTAAATTATTAATCCCATCGATGCCTATTTTTCTATCAGATTGTTCTTGCCATGAATCTTCCTTTACTGTGAATTCAACCCAGACTGCTGTCATATACTGATTTGGAATTGGAAATATTCTTATTTTATTGTTTCTTATTTCATAAGAATAGTGAGATGTCCTAGTTTGAAGAGCATCTTCAAAAGCTGCTGATTGAGCTTTATTGTGCCACACGGGAATAAATTGCCATGTAGAATCATCCGCATATTGACCATAAGATGTCAAATTTCCAATTGTACCTAGGCCGCCATAATAGCCGTAAAACCTCCACATAGAAGTTGGAGATTTATAATACACTCTTTTAATTAAAACTTTATTATTCTGAACTTTACTGGCAAAAGATACTCCGCCGGCCGTAGATGCATCTTGTATAGCTTCTTGTAAATCATAATCTTGCACATTATCGCTCAAATTTATAGAAGCAGAATAAACAGTCTGAGTGCCCCCTACTGCAACTTCTTCTGAAAATGCATCTGCTAACCTTCTAGCATAACCAAAATTGAACCTAGGATACTTTAAAGCAACATTTGGAAGGGTATTGGTGGTGCCGGAAAACTCCCCTTTGTAGTCAAAGGTGCCGGTGGTTTCTCCGAGCAAATCAGATAAAACATTTTTAGACTGATACATGTTAACCATGTAAGAATATTCTAAAACAGATTCTTCATAAGCTGCATATACGTTTTGAGAAGATAATTCAATATCTAAAATGTCACCACCAAGCTTTCTATAAGTATATGAAACTTGTGCAACAGCACCAGTAACAAAGTCCATGTCAGAAGTATATACCCCAAAAGGTAGATTAGTGGCTGTAACATCATCACCGGAACCGGTAGATGGCAATATAGACTTACTAGTAGTGCTAATTGGAGTTAATTGCGGAAGGGCCATTCATATCGTCTCCTTGAAATAAACCATTATATTCATAAATAGTATAAAATTTATGAATGTGGCAAGATTAAATTATTTCAAGAATAAAAAAACCCCTTCTTAAGAAGGGGTTTTCAAAACATTTGCCGGCAAGCTATATTTATTCAGCTTTTTTTGGTTTTTTTATTGGTTCTATAATTTGTGCTTGTTTTGCGTTTAGCAGGAGCTTTCTTTGTAGTCTTTGGTTTCCGCCGGGGTGTGGCTGGTTTTGGCTCAACAGGCGCGGCTGGTTTTTCAGCAATTGGCTCTGGTTTTGGGGCAGACTTTTCTGCAATTGGTTCTGGTGGCGCCTCTTCAACAATTGGAACAGGCTTTGGCGCGGTAGTTTCCGCAATTGGTTCTGGTTTTGCCGCGGCTGCATCATGTCTTTCCATAAATGCCGGATGACTTGCAAATTTTCTTCCGTATTTTTGAGGATATCTCCTCAGTCTTGCTTTCTTACCCATAATATACCTCCTAGGTTATATATAAATAGTCTAGACTTAATAAAAAACCCCACGCTATAGAAAACGTAGGGTTTGATATTTAGATGAGATTGGAGTTGTCTAATTAAGCAATAGTTGGAATTGTGTCGGAATGGACATGACCCGAGTAATACCAATATGTTCCATCGCTTACGAATTCTACCCAACTACCAAACTGAGCGCCGTCGCCGGTTCCAATGATTGTCATTACATCGACCGCATCGGATTGAGAAGATTGAACAAAATTGACAGTCGTCCCATCGCTATCTTGGTGAGCAAGACCTCCGACCAAGTAATCGGTCGTGGCCGCTGCCGAGATGATAAGATTGCCGCCGTCTAGGTCGGCCATAATCATAAATTTAAAATATGCACCATTTTGTGGGGTTGGTAATGTGATTGTGCGGTTTTCTGAAAGGTCTACAGTTAGGGCATATACTTCACCTGTTTCGGCGCTGGCGAGGGTCTTATCTGCATCTCCTAGTGCTTCGAAACGCATTCTAGAACTATTAAAAGCTGCTCTTCCTACTTTACTCATCTTATAAATTCTCCTTGTGATCTAGGCGATTGCCTTTTATATTTTACTTATAAGTAGTATCCATTTCTGGAATAATCCAGAAGAAACAAAAAAAACCCGCCTCAAAAAGAGGCGGGCTTCTTCATTAGTCGCTATTAGCCGTTAGGCCATTGCTTAAGATCCACTTTCTCCAAGCAGGCCGCGAACAATAACCAGACCATACATGTCAGGTCGAACCATTTTCTTGGCGTATCGAGTCATGACTCCCTTGCGGGGCACGAAATCTTCAACACCAAAGATGGTGGGAGTGACTTGCAGTGGCACATAAGGTGCATACACATAACCAGACTCAAGGAATGAAGAACCTTTCCTACCGACCAAAATAACGTTTCGGACAAAGTAAGGATCTACATAAACATCCCATTTCTTGCTAATCTGACCAGTTTTTACTGCTCCGGCCATTCCCTTATCGGAATCAACTGCAATTGAAGCTCTGAAGCCAGAGGTCATTTCCAGAATGCTTGCAACTTCAGGGCTTGTCACCAAGAAGTTTGCTCCACCTCGAAGCGTTTTACGATGAATCTGAGCTGAAACATCATTGACGGTTTCAAGCAAAGTTTCATACCATTCGGACACTGTTCCGGTGAAATCCGGGGCTGCAGCAGTAGCACCAAGTTCAGCGCCTGTGTCTCTTTTTACAAACAGACCGGGGGAGCGTGACCAGTAATAAGTATCAGCCGTTGCGCCGTTTACGAGATCAGCCAAGATTTCTCTATCAATCTCAAGTGCAATTTGCTCAGACAGAATGCTGGTAAGTTCCACTTCTGCATCCAAGTTGTGATAAGCGTTGAGGTCTTGACCCAATTCTGGGGACCATTTTGCTTTCAATTTCTTGGTCTGAGCGGTAACAGCAATACTGTCAACTTTGATATCGATTTCAGGAATATTGGCAGTATTTTCCAAATTCCAAGTATCGCCACCTTGTCCAACGATAGAACCAACTTTGCTATTATCAAATTGATCTAATCTTGGGAAGTGTACAGTACAAGTTGAACTAAGATCGTTTGTAGAACTTGTCGAGCCATGCAGATAGAAGGTAATGTGCTTAGCTTTTGAGCCGGCAACAATATTGTTATTAGCATCTTTATAGCCCAAGTGAGTCAGTCGACGAACAATTCGAATATCACCAGTTCCAGCGCTAAGTTCGGAGCCATTATCTTCAGTTAGGTTCCAAGCAGTCATCTGTTTCGTATCTGCTGTGGCCATATTAGCCGTGCTAAGTTTAGCAACCGCGACCATAAGCTCGTCGGTGGAGGTTGCGGCCAAAAGATCGGGATCGAAATTGATTGTTCTTTTTTGAGCTTCCGACAAAGCGGAAATAGCAACCGGGGTAACGCCCAAGGGAGAGTTGAAAGACGTCATGTCTTTATCCCCTAGTGAGTTGTCAGCTATCGCTGTGATTGCCTCGCTGGAGCCGACACCATCAGTCAAAGCTACAGAGCCGGTTGGGGATGCATAACCAGTGCCAAGATCTCGATAACCACCAGCGCCTGTTCGGTCTGATGGAGACATGTCAAGTCCACCGGTGATCTGGGAAGCTACTTTGCCTCCACCATAAAGTGATTGATTCGCCGCAAACGGGGGAGCAGTATCAGCATCGGCAGTGTAACGGTTCTCAGTGAATTGAAAATCCAAGAAGAAGATCAGTCCAGAGGGCAAGCTCATGGGCTGAACACTTACGAGATCATTTGCAATAAGTGAACCAAATACTCGACGAACAATGGGGAAAGCAACGGCAGAAAATCCTTCTACGTCAGCGCCACCCATTGTGCTAGCTTCTCTCAAGAGTTGCTTTGCTTGGTTTTCAAGCAAAACACACATGTTTTGTTTTTTGACATCATTGCCAATACCTTCCAAAAGACCGGTTTTATCCCACTTGCTAAGTAAAGCAGCACCTTCTTTTTGGAGATCTCGACTAACAATGCCTTCAGTTAGTTTCTGTAATACAGACATTTTTCATATCCTCCAAATGTATTAATTATTAATTCCAGCCAAAGTTTTCCATCTATTTTTTAATGGATCCTCTTTGACTTCCTCTTTTTGCCTCTTATGAGACAGCAACAAAGACGATCTTTTTTCCACTGCTTCGCTAAGTGATTTTGGCGTTTTCTTTGCAGAAGAGCCCACTGCGCTTTGAAGAGCTTCGAAAATAACTTTCGCCTCTTTCACCGAATCAACCTTAGATAATGCTTCGACAATTTTAATTTTTTGTCGCTCATTCAAGGAGGTGCTACCTAAAACGCGATTCGTATACAATAATTTTGCGTTAGAAACATTTATCTCAGATAAATGTTCTTTTAATTTTACAACAGTTTCAGAATATTCTTGTAATTTTTCTTCTAGATCAAAATTTCTTTTTTCTGATTCTTTTAATTTATTCTTTAATTTACTGTTTTGTTTTTCTAATTCTCCATTCATCTCATCGATGGCTTCTTGAGCCTTTACAATATCTACTGCATCCATGGATTCAGCTCCTGTGGGTCGACCCATATGTCCATGAGCTGTAACTTCCAAATCCAAAGTAATTTTTTCCAACAAATTTTTCAAGTCTTCTTCGCTAATGTCAATCTCTTCATCTGTTGAGTCAGCTTCTTCTTGTAGTTCTTCGGGAGCGGGCAATATATCTGAAGCGAACTCTTCTTGCGGCTCGGTCTCTATATCAAATGATGATTTTTCTCTTTCGATTTCTTTTTTTAGATCTTCGAAATCCAATGTAACCATTTCATCTTCTTCGGGACATGAACACAATTCTTTGCCATCCATGGATATATCTGTTAGTTTTGAAGTTATGTCTTCGCCGGCTGCTGAAGCTTCTTCGCCTTCTCCAGTGTCAAATCCAACCTCTTCTTCTTCAGGTTGTTCCAAAAGATGTTCAACAGCTTCTTTGATTTGCATTGAATATTTATCGATCACTACTTGTTCAGCATTCTTTAATGCGGCTTCTCTTAAAGCTTCTGCATCTATTATTGCTTGTTCCAACATTGAAGACATTTTTTTTTACTCCTTAAAAACTTTTTTTATAATTAGTGGCCAATATCGCTAAAATCCATTTATCCACTATCCAATTTCTTTTTCAGTTGCTTGACTTCCGCTGAAAGCTCTTGCACAGCTTTCACAAGTACGGGCACTAGACCTTCATAAGATACTCCCATCATTTTAGGCTTCCCATTTACATCCACTTCTCCAGTGGGCGGCTTGGAAACTGCCGCGGAATAAACTTTGTCCAATTCTTGTGCAATAAAACCTGTCTTCGAAATGTCGTTTTTCTTAAGCTGGAAATCTCTAACTTTTATCTTCTCCAGTGTTTTAAGCCCCTTGAGTTTTGTATCTTTGATATTCTTCTTAAGTCTCTTGTCAGATGGATCAACTAATCGAAATACGCCGCCATTATTTTCAATGTATCCAACATTTCCGCCATCGCCATCGTTGCAATTAATGTAGAATGTTTGCCCACTGGCATCATCGGCGCCGGCTTGAATTTGAATTCCATATCTATTTGCATCATCTCCATCATTAGTAACTTGTAAAGGATAACCACTGGCCAAGTCGGTTTCGACAACGGTTAGGCCCGAAGAAGAAACATAAAACAAAGGTCCGGATGCCTTTTTTTGTGCGCAAGTTGCATTAATTATAAAAGAATTTGCTGTACCAGCATGAAGACAACCAGAAACAAACAAAGCGCTCATATCCATGTTTCTGGTATGATTTGGTGGCCCTTTGACGTTAAGCCCTACTCTGTTACTGGGATGTAATGAGTGAATACCCACGGCGTTATCTGCGTTGGGTTGTACATTGTTTCGACCAAGGCCAATAGAGCCAGAGTCAGTAATTGAAAAATGCGCATATCCGGTAGCGCCATTGACTACGGTTCCAGCAGCATCATGATATTGAGTCAATACAAACAAGTTTTTATAATATGGTATCGCACCACCTGCATAATTTGGGCTTAAAGGTCCAAAATTCCAAACAGTATTATATGGGCCGGCTGCACTCGTGCCACCGGTCATAAAGCTGAGAAAATTATAATTATCGGCGCCGTTGCCGCACTGTAATGCAACACTTGATTTTCCGGCTGCTCCTGAAAGTAGTATTGATTCACCTGAAACAAATTGATGGACCCCGGCGGCCGCGACATAAATCATATTTGTTCCATCGCCTTGAAGATATTCATAGGTAGCATCTGTAAAATAAAGTTTTGTTGTTCCATCTAAGATTACATCACCATCTGGATCGAGCGTAATATGGCCTGCTGCTCCATCATTATCGTTTGTGGTGATAGCTGTGGCGCCGTTTGCAGCAGTTTGTATTTTAAATAAATCAGCTTCGGCGGTATCGTCATATATTGTAAAGGCTGTATTGTTACAATCAAACAAAAAGTGTTTATCGCCGCCATCTTTAATATCCACTGTGCCGCCGTCGGGATTAATCATAATGTTGCTATCACTGGCTATGGACAAAACATTTGCATCCATAAAAATCAGGCCAGCTTCATTATCTTGGGACAAAAGCTTGATGTGAGACTTTTCAGGAAAAGCTGTTTTTATTGAAAGCGTTCCCGTTACATAGGTTGAACCAGTTATTTCGTGCCTTCTGGAGCCAGTTGCGCCCAACTTAACGTTTCCTGATATATTAACGTTGTTCTTGAAAAACGCTGCCCCTCCAAGCTGCAAAGTGCTCGATCCTGAAATTGTAGTAAACTTTGAAGCGCCTGCAAAAGTAGCTGTTCCTGAGACATTTAGAGCGTTTTTAAGTATTGCAGGGCCTACAATTGTGGCGGTTCCCGATCCTGAGATCGAAGCAAACTTTGAAGCCCCAGCAAAAGTAGCTGTTCCTGAAACATTTAAAGCATTTTTAAGTGTTGTGGACCCTACGACTGTTGCATGACTAGATGCAGAAATACTAGTAAACTTTGAAGCTCCCGCATATGTCACTGCTCCTGAAACATTTAAAGCACCCTTAAGGACAGTATTTCCTTTAATTGTAACATTGCCAGATCCCGAAATGGAGCCCGAAGTATAGATATTATTCTTAAAATAAGCTGCGCCACCCAGACGCAGAGCGCTTGAGCCGGAAATATCACCACCCACAAAAAGATCGGTTACGACCTGAGTATTACCGCCAACATCAAGAGTGTAGGAAGGAGATGTATCCCCGATGCCAACCTTTTGGCCCTTCATCGTAATGATTGTGTTGGCAGAGCCATCGTTCATAACAAGATCGACTCTGGCATTGCCTGCACCATTTTGAATTTGAAAGTTGGCAGAGTTTGAAGCGTTGTTGTCTATTTCAAATATCAAGTCGCCAGAAGAGCCTTCAATTTCTAATTGATTTGAAGGAGTCGCCGTCCCGATGCCGACTGAGCCCGAAGTATAGATATTATTCTTAAAATAGGCTGCGCCACCAAGTTGCAATGGCCCAGAGCCTGATATAGTTCCTATAAATTGATGTTTATCATCACTAGTATCTCCAAATTTTGTAGAACCAGAAGAGAAAGTAGTGTTAATCGTTCTCATTGTATAGCTAGTAGCGTGAATTGTGCCACTAACATGCAAGCTTCCCGTGAGGATTACTTTTTGAACATCAGATTTTGAAGAACCTGTTGTAACATAAAAATCATTGCTACCGGTAGCTTTGGTACCGTGAGACATGTACAATATAGAACCAGTTGGCCCTTGCGGCGCATGTATATAAGCCCAACCTCCCATTACAACACTCCTTTATTATTTATAAGCATTCCACAATCCTGTTAAAAAGTGCTACAAGCGGCGAAGACGTTGATGTTCGCCGGCGTGGCCATAACAAAAGCAACCCTGTCTATCCCTACTATTTCGTAGCGCCGATATTCTCTGTCAGATGGAACTTGAGCAGCTGGTGCCGCGTCGCTAATGGCTGCCCCTACGTCAATTGAAGCAGCGGTGGTCGCAGTATTCTGGCCCTCGCCGTCAGCTTCGGATTCCGCTATCTCAAACCATCTCAAAAAAGCATGACAATATCCATAAACAGCACACGTTGCCGGATTCGTAGAATCCTCCGTGGCATCTTCAACCAAAACATGCAAATATCTTTGATTCTCGGTAGAGACACCAGCAGTAGAAGCCGTGATCCCCACCAGAGTAGATGTATTCGCCAAAACCGTAATTTCTCCACCCTGTGTGCCGGCTAAATTTTTTGGGCTTCTTGTCCGGCCCCAGCTATTTGGATTAGTAAAAACTGCCATTTTAATTCTCCTGTTTCAATCTTTCTAATTCTTGTTTTCTTCTAGCTCTTTTTATTTTTTCCCTTCTTTTCTCAGAAGGTTTTTTAAATCTCATTCTTTCTTTAAAAGCTTCTAATATCTTTTCTTTCTTCACTTTTTTGATAAACCTTTTAATCAGCCTTTCGGACGAATCTCCATTTCTAGACTTGACTTCTAAATTTATAGCCATTTTATTTTTCCTTGTTGATCAGCAGGCCCCAGTTTCTTGCTCCCGGGAGAGAAGAGATGTCTACACCTGAATCGCTCGAAGCATAAGAAGAAAGTGCAGTTTTTGCTGAATTTTCATTACTACTGTTAGATAGTGGCTTAACGTTTTCAAATATGTTCACACCGTTATATGAATCCTTGCCTATAGAGTCTAATAATTTTTTTCTAGCATGTTCAATGTTTTCTTTCTTTTCCGGAGAAAAGGCGCTGATCCTTTCCTCTGCTATAATCTCAGAATTTTTCATACCAACAATAGTCTCAGAAACAATTTTCGAAACATAGCCTTCTTCAAAAATAACCTCTTTTATACATTGTTTGATTAAAGGTTTTAAAATTTTTCTTAAGTCTTCACTTTTCAAGATCAGTTCTCCATTAATATGTCGTTTAAGGCTCTATTGATTTTATCAACTTTGGTATACACGTTATTATTTTTAGATTCTGATATCTGAACTTTGGGAGATAAAAAAGCGCTAGGTGTGGAAGGCTCTTGCACAATATCAAAACAAATTAATTGAAAATCATCTTCAACTATAGTTTTGCCATTGGACTCTTTAATGGAGCCTAAGCCGCGAGAAGAAATTCCCAACTTAACGCCACTCCCAACCAATGATTTTAAAATTAGACCTGAAGGAGTCGAGAGAACCTCAATCTTACCCATGACATTATTCCCATCCCACCAAACATCTGTAACCAAGTGAGAAACATTTCTCAGGTTAACCACTGAATCATCCGGATGATCTAATTCACCAACAGATCTTCTCTCTTTACAAAGTTTTTTATAAGTTTCAATTTCTCGAGCTAAGATATTTTTGGGATATTCCCTTTGATTTCCATTTAATGTATCTGCAGCTTGAATAATGCCGACTAAAAATGTAATATTCTCTTCAACAGCTTTACGCTTTTCTGACTCTGATAATAGATCTAGGCATGCACCATCTGCACATAAAGCAAAATATTCTCTTAAAAGTCTTTGTGACATTCTATAAAATCCTTAAAAAATAAAAGCCGCCGTCAGCGGCATGAGCATGCAACCACTTTTGCAGCGTCGAACTGGTTGTAACATCCATTTCTTGCTAAACATTTCTTAACTCCTTTCTACCTTGAATCCGTTGTCTCCGAACACTTGACATAGAACGTACGAGGTACCAGAACTTAGACATCCCAAGCACAGACAATTGATAACATTGTACTTAAATGTAAATAGTTCTGTATAATTATTTATTCCAAACAAAAATGCTCCAGCCCAGAAGCCGATGCACATTGGACAATGAAAGAAATAATATTTTGGTCTTATTTTTTCAAAGAGTTTCGCATAAACTAAAAGCTGAGTTAATCCATATGAAATTAAAATAAAATATATTAAATCCACCTAAGCCCCCTAGATATATCCTGAGCCGCCACCCTGACCACCTATAGATCCGAATGCTAACGGAAAAGACCCCGGGGTTATAACACCTTTTCTTCTAGCATGAGGAACTTCTCCAAGCTCGGTGGATTCTTCCTCTTCTGGATCGGCTAGCCGGGCCATGGCCTTCTTTTCGTACTGCTTATAGTATTCAAAATTTTCTCTCTCTTTTTCGACAAAATCAGCTATAACCATTAGACAAACTTTTAAAGAATCTATTTCCGTATTTGATTTAGGTATCTGACCTTCTAAAGAGCCATAAATATTACCACTACGAATTGTGTCGTTTTTTATGATACCTTTTTTTGACAGAAATCTAAACAAATTATCCTGAACATCATAAACAATGTCATCCATCTCTTGCTTTGGCAGAGTTAAGACTTTGCTTTTGCTTGGCAAAACTATAATATCAATATCCGGATGATCTGTGATAATAATATTGCCATCTATCGTTTTTCGTATGGCCAACGAATAATTAAACAGACTATCGCCTTCTTTTGATTTAGGATCTTCAATTTTAATTTTAATTGACATATTAATTAATCTCGCTAACCAATTTTTGAATTTTAAGAATTTTTCTTGTCATGCCCATATCTATAGGATTCTTTTTAAAGTCATTAATGATTTTTAAAACTTTTTCTGATTTTTCGATCATTAGCTGATCTTTCTCTACTTCTTTCATCTCTCCGAGCAAAGAAACTTTATTCTTGAGTCTTCCCAACTCTTCGTTTAAATAAATTTTAAAAGAAATTCCATTGTCGGAAAAAGACAAGACATAATAATTTAAAAGTTCCTTCTGTTCCGGCAAAAGACTTTCTCTGTAAGCAGAATTAAATTTATTTAGAAAAGTTTTCATTGATAAGTTATCAATATGTTTCATTTCTTTATTGGCGCTCAGTCCTTCAACCATAAAAGAAGCAATTTTTTGCTCCAAAAGAACCTTCTCTTTTACAGATACATCTTTGTTAAAAAACTGAGATATTGTTGCCAAATTTTTATAATTTGGAACAAAGCATGAAAGTGCATTTTTTGAAAGCATTCTGTTAATTCTTTTCAACACTTTGGTCTGCTCTAGAAAAATTTCTTGATTGCCCAGCTTCTCATGTTCTTTTTTTACTTCTGATAATAATTTTTCTGCAACGTTCGACTCTGATTTATTAAATCTGGTTTCATTTAAAGCTTTATAAAGCTCCAACTCCCTATACAAAACAGTATTTTTATTAAAAAACTCCTTTAACAAAGAAATAATCTGTTTTTTCTTTTCAAAATCTTCTTTTACAATCGAAGCTGTAAGCTCCCTAACCAAAACTTCATATAAAAAAGCTGTATTTCGCTTTTTATTATGTTTGTGCTTTATTGCATTAGTTTTCTTCTTTTTTAGAGTCATTATCTAATTTCTCCAAGCTTTTGACCATATTTTCTAAATCATAGTTTAATTTAAAAAGTTTCTGCTCTTCTTCGTAGTTATAATTATGTTTGACATTCTCAAAAATACCTTTTGATAGATCTGGCTTGACCGTGGATTTCATTTTTGAAGCTAAATTAAAAGTTATATTTCTTTTTGATGCCGATGAAATTTCGTTGCCGGCTTTTGATAACATGTTGCGTTTTCTTGGTATAGCTTTCTCTCTTTGATCAAAGCCTTTTTTTTTCGGGTGGTAAATTTTTCCCTTGCTTCCATTCGTTATATATCCGTCATCTCTCAAGGCCGGAGCAGGCTCAGGAGGAGTTGCTAAGAGACTACCCGGCTCTTCTTCTTCTGGCTCTGGTTCGGCCCCTAGTTCACCCTCTTCAGGAGGAGTTTCAGGAAATTCAAGATCTTCCGGTGACGGTTCAAAGCCCCCGCCCGGGCCGGGGCCCATATCCATTGAGTCTTCGGCTGTTTCAGCCGCAACTTTTTCTAAATCTGCCATATAAAATCTATCAAAATATATTTCTCTTTGATTCCTCAGGAATTCCTCATCGGTTAAGCCAAATAAATTTGTTGCAACCCATCTTCTACTAAAAAAGCCATCAGTTGCAGCAGATCCTATTTCAAACTTAGTTCTCCAATGTTCTAACTCTTGAAGTTCTGCTATTTTTGACGGATTGTTCAAGAAAAGACTAAATGAAACTAAATCATCTCCGCGAAATCCCAAAGTATATAAATGAACAATCCCAATTTTTTCCAATTCAGATACCATCGCTCTCTGAAGTCTTTGGACTGTTCTTGCAAAACGGATATCTTTTTGTGCTAAGGTAGAAGTATCTTCTGCTACCGCTTCTCCTCTGGCCAAATATGAGGGAGGTATTTTTAAAGCCGAAAATAATTTGTTCTGGAGATATTTAACATCGTCAATATCTCCGGTATAAGTGCCTCCCGGGAGGGACTGAATATCGGAACCTTGTCCGCCTCTTACCGGTATAAAATAATCTTCTTCAACACTAAGTGGATTATAGCGTAAATCTACACGGCCGGTATCCTTGTCGATCACTTGATTTCTCTTCATCGATGTCATAACTTTCTGAATATATTGTTCGACATCTTGAGGGGCAATATTTCCAACTTCAATTTTAAATATTCTTCTTTCTGGAGATCTCACAATGCGATAAGCCATCATAGCATCTTCTAGAAGCGTTAATTGCCTCCATATTCTCCTAGCAGCTTCTAGAACTGAACTTCCATATGGAGTATATTTGTCGTTCCCTAAGATACGAAAATGTGCTACTTGCCAATTTTCGAAAGTTAAGCCGCCCGAATTCCATTGAAACTGAACATAATTTGGATTTGTCTTATCTTCTCCTTCCATCCTCTCTACTTCTCGAGAAGGAAGTCCAATTGCGTTAGTAATGCCCATAGATTCATCAATGTCCAAATATAGAAAAAAGTCTCCATATTTGCACATCGTTCTAGCCCATCCAAAAAGATTAAATTTTATATTCAAAGTATTATAATATAGTTCATTTAAAATAGATTTAATTTCTGAATTTTTACAATCTATGTTCAACATTTGCGTCAATGGGCTATAAGTTGTCATTTCATCGGCATAAATGTCTAAGGCAGACGCTATTTCAGGAGTATATTCCATTTGTTCAAAATCGCCATAACGTTGGGCTCTAGTTTGCTCTGCAAGCATTTTTGACGCCATATGGGCAAAAGGATCATGTGTATGCCTCTCAAGTTTTTGGCCGCTAGCAGATTTAAACCTAGGTTCATATTTATTTAAATCTCTTCTCTTTTCTCTTCTATAGTGTTGCCGTCGTCGCTGAACGATCGGTCCGGACAACAGTCTAGTCAATTGCCTGAATAACCCATTTCTATCATTTTTTGGATTTTTACTTCTGTCCGCCATAATTTCTATCCTTTATAAAGCCAAGAAAAATTTTCCATTTCTTTTTTGGCCTTTTTTTGTCTTTCAATCTCATCTGTTCTTCTATAGCCGGTCATACCCGGGATTTGAGTTGAAATGTGAGATTTTTGTAAAAACATAGAATTCATAAAAGCCTTATTATATTCTGAATCTCTGTTATTTTTAACTAGGGCAGTGTCTCTTACCCAGCATGCAATCGCCAATGCCATAACTAGATCATCGTTACACGTTCTCATAGCTTCTGGCCGGCCATTATTCCAAACAAAAGTTCTCATTTCATCAACAATTCTTTTGGAATATATTCTAATTAGTTTATTTCTTATGAATTCTTCTAATTTTGCAATAATTAAAGGCCTAGTTTTTGAAGAAGTCGTAAAACCTGCTATCGCATTTGAATTAGCTAAAGCCGTTACTGAATCGACATACTCATGACTACCTTTAATAGAGTAATATAAATTTGGACATTCTCTATCAATTAATTTGTCTAGCACCGCAAACCCAACTGAATTATTTTCTATAACAATCATTGAATCTCCATATTCTTTTCCGACCTCTTGTAAGAACGTTGAAAAAGTATCGGGCGAAGGCTTCCCTTTGTATTCGGCAACAATTTCCAATTCTTCTAATTTTATAATATGGAAAACGGAAAAATCTTTCCCATCTCCGCGAGCAACGTCAGCAGTTAAAAGATAATTATAGCCGGGTTCGTACTCTTTCCATATCCAATAATTCCTATCAAACCCGGAACGATATTTTGGCTCCTCGCAATTTGAATATAGATATTCAATATCATCTGAATGAATTACGGTTTCTCCGGAAGCGTTGAAATTGCATAAAAATTCCTGTGCAATTTCTCTTTTGGACATGCTTTTGGTTTCAGACTCAAACCATTCTTCGTCATGTTCGGGGTGGACATTCCATGGCAAATTTGTTAAATGAAAATCATTAACTCCTTGCTCTGCCTCGACACACACTTTGTGAAACCAATTTCCAACACCTTTTGGAGTTGATAATGCAATCACGCGGCCACCGGTTGAAATTGTAGGATACAGACCAGCCCAAAGTTCCTGCATGTTTTCAATATGCGCGGCTTCATCAACGACCAACAAGGAAAGGGCTTCAGATCGGCCGGCGTCTGGGGAAGTTGAACTTGCCTTGATCTGGGATCCGTTTGAAAGTTCGAAAGACGCGGCATTATCGATTGATATGCTGGAAATTCTCATCCATTCTGGAAGATTTTTTATTATTTGCTTTACTTTTTTTACCAAATTTTTGGCTGTTTGAAATTTCGTGGCTATGACTAGGACATTTTTATTCTTATAAAACATCATTAGCCACAGTACATAAGCCGCGCTGACAGTGGAAATTCCCAATTGTCTGGCTTTTAAAATAATATTAAATCTATAATTATTAAAATCTTTAAGAAGTTCTGTCTGGAATGAGTAAGTATTGAAAGGAATCAATCCTTTGAGAGGATGTATAATTTTGGCGTAATTGTTAATAAAATATACAGGATCCTTCCCGCATTTTACAATTTCTTTTTTGATTTGTTTTTTGGTTAGTTTGAAATTTGGCATCCAATATCTCTAATTTCCTTATTTCGAGACTGATTCTAGGAATTTCTTCATCACACTTTTAACTGCTTCTTCGCTGCCCCTATCATTTGGTTCAGCTTGTATTCCTCCAATTTCAAAATCTTGATGACATAGGATCCAACTTCTCTTAGTCGACATGTATTGGGCCAATATATCACATTCTGATATTGGCTTTAATCTTAAGCTTGATTTGTTAGCTTTTTTATATTCTTTCTTGAGAAACGAGGCAAGATCCGATATCATCCGCTCTATCGAACTAGCGAACCCCACATCATGCAATTCTCTTAATTGGATCTCGCTGTGATAATGAATTCTCAATACATTTCCACGAAAACTGACTCTAAAGCCATCCATCACCCGAGAATCTAAAATAGGATCACCTTCTTCTCTTCTTAGGCCAATTTTTAGTGGCTCTCCCTTCTCATCCAAGGCTCCATCATAAACATTCGCCATAATTTGTGAAATATTTCTTACAACTTCTAAAGTGGTGGCCATTTATTAATTCTCCTAAATTTTATTTTCTGGGCGCCATCCAGAAAGCCATCTTTTCTCTCTGTGTTCAACCCATTTTATATAACATTTTTCACAGCAATCAAACTTAATCATGTAAACATCATCCTTTCTTTTAAAAGAATAGGTTTTACATATTGGGCATTGCCGTTTTATTTCTCTATTAATTAGTTTCTTATTGATTAAAACGCCACCAATATCAATCTTCTCGTTTTTATCATCAGAAAGACGCTCTTTTTTTGAAATCTTCTTCAATTGTTCTAAATATTCTTTCTCTTTTTCTTCGTTCCAATTAGCCCTAGGATTTTGCACAGTTTCATGGCCATACTTCTCTGCAATAGCTTGTTCAATTTTAATAGCATAATTAGGATCTTTATTTTTCATAACTAATACCCGACAAAATCCTCTATCACATTTTCCACCGCAGGAGACATCGGCCTTATACTTTTCAATCTTCTTTTTAAACCCTCTGGATCTGGAAAAGTAAAGCCGGTTACATATTTATTAGGATCATCCCCTCTTGCAATTATATAAGCATACGGCCTCTTATTGGCTTTTATAATGAAAAATGACCCTTCATACCCAACATCAGAATTAGCCCTAAATAATATTGCACCAGCTTTAAGCATATTTCCGACCCAAGCTTCATAATCTTGCCCTTTCGGTGGGATATCCACATTAACAGCCGCGTTTTTTATTTTATCTAATTCTCCTATATACGCAACTGCAATAGGCATAGCAATATCATATAAATTTTGATATAATTCCTTGTATGGTTCATGTTGGCGAGAATCCTGTTGCTTATTCAACATAATGTCGTTGATCATATCAAAAGTGTTCAAAATAATTTGATCATTTGTAAGAGCGGCTCTAAAATCCCCACTTTCATGTTCTGAATCTGCGGCAACAGTTTTGTCCTTGTTATAAATATAGCCGGCATGTTCAGGATTGGCTTTTAAAAAGGCTTTTATTGCTTCTTGTGCTCTCACAATAGCACTTTTCTTGGCTTGGATGACTTTTGTAAAGTTTGTATTGTGCTTTAGGGCATGACTCAGGGCGCGCCCGACAAATCCATCGAGAAGGGGATATTCCATTCCAACAGGATCTTTTCCGATGGGATCTTTTTGTTTTTTTCCCACAATAAAAGTTTGATTATCTGGAGATCTTAAAGGGTTTGAACGTCGCAACGGCGGATCATAATCATTGGCATTTGGGTTCCACCGGGTTTCCGCGGACTGTTCTGTCAAAAACCCTCTCCAGTTCTCAAATAATAATTGTTCTTTTTTAAAGCTGCTATATTTCATTTTGAGACCTCTTTAATGGCAAATGCTATTCCGATTGTTGAGCCAACCCCGATAGCAACTCCAATTGTGAACCAAAGAATTGTTAAATCTCTTTTTGGCTTAAAAACTATTTTTTGAAGTCTTGTGAGTTCTTCGTTCTTAAGTTTTATAATCTCATCCGATCTTTTTTGCAAAGCTGACATATCAACCTTAAGGAGATTATACTTCATATCGTGTTGGATTTTAAGTTTTTCTTTTTGTTGGGAGAGTTTTAGTTTGAGTTCTTCTTTAAGCTTTTTTGTCTTTGCTAAGATTTCAGCGATGGCTTCAGCGTCCAGAAGTGTTCCCGGGAAAGGTGCTTTTTGATCTTTTTTGAGAGTTACTGATTTTCCTGCCGCGAACACAGTTGTTTGGAATACTAGCAAAAAACATAGAATAAACGACAGGATTTTCATTTTATTATACCTTTGTCCTTAAAGGCCGAACATCATTTTTTCTATTTTCGCGCCTTTTTCTTTCAGATTGCGCAAAACCATTCGAATTTGATCTGTCAGATTATACACATCGGGAACATGTTCGAGGGCCCGGGCGAGGTCTTCCAATAACGATTTAACTCTCTCTTCTTCCGGAGACAGCTCTGGCTCAGGCCATCCTTCATATTCTTGTTGCAGTTCTTCTTGAATAATCTTTTTCAAAGTTTCTTTTGTTACTTTCATTCTTTTATTCCTTGTGGTCAATTCCAAATTCTTCTGATAATCTTTTTGCTAAGGTTGTTCGACATATGCCTCTACTATTCTTTGTATACCACCTCGATCTAAAACATAATCCGCTTCGTCCTTTGAGAGTAATATACCATCTTTTGGCTCTCCGGAGATGTAATGCGTGTATAGCGTATAGTCTGTTTCTCCTCTGAGCCATTCGTCGAGGATTTGTTGCGTGGTCTTTCCTACTTTATCCGCTGTTCTTTTCAGCATTTGACCGGTTGTTTCCGAAGCCTCTTCTTTCAAAACCTTTTCAATTTCTTCTTGAATAATCTTTTTAAGAGTTTCTTTTGTAATCTTCATTCTTTTATCCCTTATGGTTAATTCCAAATTCTTCTGCTAGTTTTTTAGATAAGGCGTCCGGGTCATCTTTATGTTTTTTCATAAGACGTTTTATATCTTTCTTATAATTAGTATTTAGATCATCATTTTGCTTTTTGTGTTTATCTTCAACTTCTTTTATAATCTTATTAAACTTT
>Ga0080013_1001789_pt1 | contig 27376 bp, 21 predicted proteins | sample ETNvirenome_6_85_FD_69236 | JGI IMG/M metagenome (GOLD analysis project Ga0080013, IMG submission 69236) | Marine viral communities from the Pacific Ocean - ETNP_6_85 (SPADES assembly) (version 2) | ecosystem: Environmental > Aquatic > Marine > Oceanic | place: Pacific Ocean | collected 2013-06-19 | reverse complement strand
ATGATGCGAGCGATGAGGGAGTATTTGATTGGCATGTTGCCCCATTATTTCTTGGCTGCCTTTTTTGCAGGGGCTTTTTTGGCTGGAGCTTTCTTTGCTGGCTTCTTCAGCGCAGCAATGTCCTTTACAAGGCCCTCCATAACAGTGATGACATCATCTACTTTCTTTTCAATGTCATCAAACTTTGTCTCAGCGTTATCAAGACGAACATCAAGTTCATCCAAACCATCAATGACAAGGGTAACTTTCTTAGAATCGTTATGACGCAAGCCCATCAGAAATATCTCCGTAGTTCCATCCAATAACATAGCAGCGGTGGTCAGGAGAGCCGCCAGTAGTATTGGAAGTAAATTTAAAGTAAGAGACTGGGCCTACAATAGCCTCATCTCCAAACCCGCCGTAGCTCTCAGTCCCTGTTGCGGTTATCGCAACAATGTCTTCCTCCACCCCAGTAGGACGAACAACAGACACGGTGAGAGTTGGGGTTGCGCCGCCAGTTGTTCCAAAGGCCGTAGTGACCACCTGAATCATCCACTGGGTCTTAGAAGTCCAACCAACAAAATTAGATGAGGCTGCCAGTGGAGACATATCTGAGTCACCGGCGGTCGGGGCAACGCTTTTGTTCTGTGTCCCATTGGCGTTAAACGCGGGAGGGAAAAAGATAGACTTGCTTGTCGATGACGCAGCAGTGCCATCAAGAAGATTTGAATCCGCTGATGTCGTGCCAGTCACGCCCCAATTCCCGTCACCAAGATTGGAGACAAGCACTCTGATATTACTAGCCATGGCCTAGTACCCCATCTTCTTACCGCTCTTCTTGGAAGAGTTGTGATTCTTCTTGGCCTTAGACTTAGACTTGGAGTCTAGGCTCTTTGTACTGCTTTCTTTTTCACCACCACTCAACTTTGTGGAAGAGTACTTGGGTAGACTGTAATCTTTTCCGTAGTCTGGCATGACCTTCTCCTTTTTGTACTTAGGGTATATCACATTTAGTCAATTGCTCAATACCTAATTAACTTTAAGTTATCTTGTTACATGTCGTCCAGGAAGTCATAGAAGTTGTCTTCAATAACATCTTCAGGGACTCCAAATTCAACACTGGGCTGCTGTGGAGCTTCCTCAATAGGCGTTCTTTGAGTTGTTTCGTAGCTAGTAAACTGGGCCTCTGTTGGCTTTGGTAAGCTAAATCGGTCATCGCCTGTAATTAACTCGTAGTCTAACTCTGACAGATCGCCTCCTCGAACAAAACTTCGGAGGGCTGCCTGAATTTTTTGCAACTGTTTTGCTACTTCAAATTGATGCGTTTTCTTCACCATCTCTCTGTCAAGTTGCATTTTCGTAAGCCTTTTCCCTACAGCAGCAGTTAAATCGTTTATGCGCTGCTCTTGCTTTTCTGTGACTTCGTGTCCGTACTTTCGTTGGACCCGGAGTTCTTCCCCGGCTTCAAAAAGGGCTTCTTGCAAAGCCTGAACAACTCGTAATTCTTTTTGACCTTTGTCTGTTAAGACTTCTGCAAAACGCGGGTCATAGAGCTTAGATGAGTACGCAAGAAACTTTGTGACTGCCTCTCTTTCGCTGACGTCAATTCCGCCAATGTCTTTTCCAGTCATTGCAGAGAACATTCCAATGGTCCCGCGAACTGCTGCGCTAAAGAATGGGAAATTCTTTAAAATGTTTTTTGTGATTACAGCGGAGTCTGTGTCTGCTTGCGTGGGAGTAAGGTCCTCCATCGCCTCGACCGCATCCCCTTTAAGGTTATTTAGGTCAAGCTTAATTTTAGCTTTTGCCCGGTCTTTTAACTCGTTGTTCGAGGCATCCCTTTTAACCCCAGAAGGAATAAGAAGCGCGCCAAAACCCTCATGCCCCATAAGAGCACTACTTGCCATTTTAACGTACTGCCAGGGCGTAAGGCTGGCCTCTTGCTCCCTCTTTGCCCTTGCCCACTCACTTGTAAACTCAGTATCAATTGCAGAAAACAGGGTGCCTGGAACAAACTCTGCGCCACCGTAGTATTCTTCGCCTTTGAGACGTTTCTTAACCCAGCCCCTTGCTTCGTCTACCTTTCTAGCAGGAAGGGGGAGAGCACCTGGGTCTAACTCACTCAAGCCATACTCTTGTGTAATCCCAGGGGTTCCCAAAATAGCTTCCACTGTGGCGATATGCGCCTTTGCTGCACCTGCAATCATCCAGGCTCGAGGAGTTTGCTTGGTAATTAAATTGCCCATTGCTTCGGATGCCCATGCAGTGTAGCCAATAAAAGGCATCCCCATCATGTACGGGTTTGTTCTAATTAAAGAAGTAATCATGGACACATCCGGGTAATCAAACATTACCTTGTTTGCCATCATCACAGCTTCTCGCACTGTGTAGCCGTGGTCTTTAATTAACTCTAAAGCATATGCCGCTCGCCCAATGTCATCGACCTTTCCGTAGAGTGCTCGACCCTGCTTTAGTGCGGTTGTTGCAGCAGAGCGCACATGAGCGCCAGCGCGTTTAGCCAACCTGATTGGTTCGATGCCGCCCTCCATTCTTGGGGCTTGTCCGGGCCTGTATGCATCGTCAGAAGCGCGAATAAGGCTTACGTCATCTGCAAGACCGTTAAAGGCATCCTCTGGACCCATTAAAGAATCTGCTAGTTTTGCAACAGTTCTTTGGGAGGCGTCATTAGAATCAATTAAATCTAAAACCTTTCCAGCGGTTCCTTTCCCGTCGCTCCCACTAAGCATTCTGACAAGAAATGTCTCACTAGCCGCTCTTGCAGCACCCGCATCTCCTAGCTCAACAACAAGGTTTCCAAGAACACCCTCTTCGATCATTTGTCGAATAGCGGGGTCAGATACCTTTTCCCCTCGGCGCACCTTTTGAATTTGTTGATGCATCCCAGAAACATACTTGCCTCTAAATGGGATATCTGCAGCAAGAGATTGAAAGGTATACATCCCCATCATGTTACGGAGAATTGTACCTGTTACGGGGTTTACAACAGCGCCAACTTTATACAGATTGTTTAATCGGACTGCCACGTTCTTCTGGGCTTTAAAAAGAACATGCTGGTTAGCAAAATGCCTTGCCACAGTCTTATGGACATAAAACTCAGACATTGCGCCACCAGCTTTTAACGCTCTTTCTCTACCTTTTCCAAGAATGGTTCCAGGGCGTGTCACAAAACTGGCTAAAGTAGGGACCGGAATATTGTCCCCTTTTACATAAGCATTTGGATTAAAATTACCAGACGCAAGTTCTTTTTCGGTCAACAACAGGCCATTATCTCTAAACACTTTTTGCAGCCGAAGAGACTCTCTTTTTTGAACGAGGCCCATGTACGTCATAGACGCAGACTCTCTGTAATTAGCCAAGCTTTCTATTTGTTTTTTAAAGTCAAGATTCTTTGCCCACATTTGAGTTTTAAAGAATCGAGTCTCTCCTTGAAGGACAATACCGGCCTTGCTTAACTTGTCTGTGCTAGCATTCATGATTGTTTCAAGCGCCAAAACAGGGCTTTCGTCATACTTGCCAACGCCTAACTTTTTATCTACAAACGACCTGGCTTTGTTCTCTGGAATTAATTGCAGGTACTTCTTGGCTAGCGCCTCTGCCTGTAATTCAAACTGAACCGGGCTTATTCCTTTAGGATCATCGGGGTTCTTTTTCCACTTTTTAAAACCGTCAATTAGTTTCATGGCCATGCCAGCCTCAGCTTCTCTTAAAAAATAGTGGCTGACATAATTCGCAAGCTTTGGAATGACCTCATAGCCTTCAAAGTCAATGGGTCTTTTTTCAATCACTCGACTGCGGCCCTCTAGCTGGGCTTTGGTTGAGGTAACAATTTTCTCGCCTTCTTTTAGGCTTTTTACTGCCACATTAACAAACTTTTGATCTGCCGCGCTTAGGCCCTTTGGCACCTCTCCGCCGTCCAAAACCTCATTAATTGTTTTAGTTAAAAACGATGCTTTTTCTTGCCCCTTCTTTGAATTGCCAAAGTCTTTAAGAGTTCGATACGAACCGCCTGGACCCTTTACGGCAACAACTCCTCGAGGACGCGCAGACTGGATTGCCAGGTCCATAGACTTTTGACCTAGAATAATATCTGTAACAACATTAAATATTTTTGTAGAAACTGGTGCGACTGTGTTGTTTGCAACAGTTAAGAGTTCTCGCTCTTTGGCGCTCATCTGAGAGTACCGTCGCGTATTTCCAGCCGCATCGTATGCCGGAGCCCACCGAAGCCCCTCTACGCCGCTTAAAGCGTCTTCTGTGCTTATGGATTGAATGTCTTTTTGATCATCTGATAAGTTTTTAAGCTCTTGCTTTAAAGCACTAACCTGATCTTCTGGGATTTGTCGGTCTAAGGGCTTTTTTTGCTTAATCTCGTTAGCCCTTGCCACATCTTTTTCATCTTTTGATGCAAGGATTTTTAAATCTTCTGGAGTTAATTGCTCTCGCAACTGGGTATTGATTTCTTTTTTTCTGGTTTTAATATCTTCCATTCTCGAACGATGGTCGATAGCATCTTCCCACTCTCCGTTTCTCTTGACTTGCAGTCGTATAGAATCTGCAATATCAATAGACACGCCTCCTAGTTCAATCTTTTGCCCACCAAGGCCCCTGTGAATGACCTCCGCCATTAGCTGGTGCTCTTGTGCGCCTAATGTGGTTAAGCCTTCAAACAGGTCTGCTGTAGACCCAAACTCATCCACAAACATTCCAATATCATTTAATGCGTTTTGAACATCGGATTGGGTTAGCTCAAAATCACCTTTTGCCTTAAGGCTTGACAGGGTTTCCGTTATCTCGCCTTTGGCTAACGCCTCAACACCACCAGCCCTGCGAATGCTTTGGTACACGTCCATTCCGAGCATGCTGCTAGGAGTGCTCATATACATAAACATGCTCTCGAGAAAAGAGTTAAAGGTTTTCGGCTGATATGTTTTTGACAACTGGTTGTGAAGGCCCCAATTAACAAAACTTCCATACCACTCAGGAATATTTGCAAAGGAAAACGGGCGCTCTAGGAACTCAGCGACTGCAAGTCCTCTGTTCATAACTTTGTCAGACTTGCTGCCTCTTCCCCACAAAAGCGAAGCTCTTTCTCCAAAAAGACCTTGGCCCGCAACTTGGCCAAAGCCACGAGCACCAGACGCAAATCTTCCTGCGTAGGGTGCGTTTTTGACAGAGACCTCAACGCCTTTTCCAAAAACTTTGGCAGTCACATAGGGCTTTGAAGACTTTACTTTTCTTCCCCTGTTTGAGAAATACTCAACCTGGTCATCCAAAAGGCCAAGAGCTTCGTAAACCCCTGGCCTTCTTTCTCCCTTAAGCGCCATCTGCTCTGCAGTCGAAAGTCGATTTTGCTCTGCCATTAACGCTTCAGGAGTTGTGTTTCCTTCTTCAGCAATATCGTCAAGAACCTTGCCTAAGTTCTTTACGTTTTTGGCTGTTCGTCCTTGCAAGACAAGCTCTGCGACTTGAGTAGCTGATGCATCTGGAAGAAGCTCTCTAAATACTGCAATATCTGTTTCGCCAGAGGCTGCAAGCTTTTGAACGTAATTGTCCGCAACGTCTGAATTTGAACGCATGCCTGAGAGAAGCTCATCCGCCGTTGTGTACTCTGTGTTTGTCAAAGGAGTGAGTTTCTTTTTTAGCCTCTCTTCGCTTACTGTCTTTTTGGGGCCTTTGTCGTCGCTAATTTTAGCGACAAGTGCTTCTTTCTCCCTTGCCTGTGTCTCCGTCATATTTCTTCGAGGCGCTTTTTCTTGCTGCCGAAAGTCTATTTCTTGCTGCATTTGCGCTTCAAGAGTCTCTGCCCATTCGTCAGCCACTGCAGCCCTTTGTCGGTATGACGCTGCCGTAGGGTCTTGTATGGCATCTAACTCATCAGCTTTTGCGTTTAGATCTGAAGCCTCTTTTCTCTTTTGAGCAATTGTTGGTGCAATTTCATCCGTTCCAAGAAAGACAGTCTTTTCTGGGCTTGCTAGATTTGAAATTGCAGTTTTAACCCGCTGGAAAGGAGAATTAACAAGCTCTATGCTTTTCTCATATGCAAGAACATTACGCTTGTCTGCCAATAAATACGACACATTGTGCTCAAAAATAGCCTGGCTAAACTTTGCTTTTGCTCCTGCCACGTCCCCTTTTTTAAGAAGAGACATCGACTCTGCTAATGTAGGAGCGGCAAACGCGATTGCCCCTGCCTCTGCTCCGGCTCGCATTCCTGTGCGAATTCCGGGTCGAACGGCAAGTTTTGCAAATGCTCCTGTAATAACCGCAAAGTTTAACGACGCAAAAGCCGGGTACTGACTCCAGTACTCTTCGCCCTTTTTTACGGTCTCCTCATCAAAGGCTGCTCTTACAACGGGGAGGGCAGCAGCAGTCATTTTAAATTCATCAAAAAGAACTTCAGGGCTAAATGACTGAAACATTGCGCTTATGTATTCTCTTGCTACAGAATCATACTCATTGTATTTGTTTCTTACCGCAATGTCTGAGTTAAGGGCCGCTAAAAACTCTCCTGCTGGCCCTCTGTAGGCTTCTCCAAACTTTCCTGCAGCGGCTCGGTCTTTCATTCTCTCTTGGTCAATTTTTCTAGATCTTTCCCAAACAAACGTGCGTTTTTCATCTTTAAATGGAGTCGCAACTGGGTTGTAAGGAGATTCTTTCCCAGCCTCGAGTGATTTCTTCATCTCATCGAGTGCGCTATCTGCTGCCGCCTGGGCAACCCACCCGCCTTTTGGCGGTCGCATAGGCCGAAACCCCTGCAAAAACACAGAGTCTTTGTTTTGTGGGTCGATGACGTCTGCCCAGCTAAGAGCAGCAGCCACTTTATTCCGATTAAAAATCTCTATTGCGCTGTAATACTTTGACGGATTTTTTGGCAGACCTGCTGTTTCAGTTCCAGAGAAAGGCGAACCTGCTACCTGTTGGCTTTGAGTAATTACTGTTGTCTGGTAACGCTCAGGAACGACTTTTTGCAAATGCTCCCAAAGTTCTTTTTGCCAGGGAACCAAGTTCTCTGGGTCTAATATGTAAGCGACATCAGAGGGGTGCATTCGGACATTGTTATACCTGTCTGGGTCCCCCCCTCCAATTTCTGGCCGTGACCAAACAGGCTGATAAGATCTACCAGCCATAGAGGCCATAAGGCCAAATACCCCCGTTGGCTTATCAGAAAGGTCTTCTGCAGAGGCTCCAATAGACATTTCAAAAGAAGCTATTGCGTCACTAGCAATGTCTTCTCGATAACTGGATAGATTCTCTGCGCTAAGTGTGTGCAGGTTTTGCTGCAAATTTATATACAACTGTGCGTTTTCAGCATTAAGCTGATTCGCATTGTTGATATCGCTTGTAAGCTCGCCTCTGTTTCTTGCTCTATTTCCTTGGCCTATGGCAACAGCAGCAGAGATTGGAATTGTTGGAAGTGCTGTTGGTATTTGAAGGATTTGAGTGGCAAACCTTGCCCCCACTGTTGAGACGTTTTCGCTTTGAAGAAACATATCTGACGGATGAAGTTCCTCAGAGGCTTCCATGTATCGGTCTAGATGCTCAAAAACCTTTTGCTTTGTGTCGTGGTCAAACCCTTGTAGCGTATCAAGGGCAAGCATTTCTGCATATTGCTCTGCCGTTGGAGAAACAAGTCGAGACTCTGGAGATAAAAAACCCTCTCCGGTTCCAGGCAATTCTGAAAAAGCCCATTGCCAGGAGCTAATAAACGCATCTGTGTAGGCTTGTGAGTAATCTCTTGTAAAGTCGTGTTTATCTTCTTTTGACAAAGCACTAAACATGTCTCGAGATTTCTTTATTTGATCTGCGTATTTTTTATTATTCGGTCGATCTGTTTCTATTGGGAGCAACGCTTCTTCAGCAATTGAAGAGGCAATGGCTTCTGCAAGAATTTCTTCTTCAAGGTTATCGTTATAATTAACTGTTTCAACGACCTGACGAAGCAGATTCAGCCTTGCGTTTCCGCTTGGACCGCTATCTAAAAAATACTTGCGCCCGTTATAAACAGTTGTTGGCCTTTCAGATTTTCCAGATACCGGCATCCCCAAATCTGCCTCTTCATCAAAGAAAGACATAGGGGCGTCTGGAGATGACATTATAGGCTCGTCAACAAATGCTTCTAATTCAGGAAGAGGCTCCTCTCTGCGAAGTCCAGCTTGCCAAGTAGCAGAAGACTTCCAGCCAGTCGCAAAGTCTTTAGCTTCTTCTTCTGTATCAAAAACAATATAGTTGCCTTCGTTTACAGCCGTGTATGGGTCTTTGTCTTCAGTAAGCCTTTTGCTTCCTTTGTCGTAACGATAGGTTGGATATGCAATAAACTTTTGAACCCCATTTACATAGAGATCATCTTTTTTTGTGGTATGTCGCAACAGCAAGGGCCGCTCTAGGTCCTGGTCAGATGTCCTGTGAGGAGAAGAGGAGCCGTCTTCTTTAAGGTAGTTTGATGGGAACCTGTTTGGGTCAACGATTCTTTGAACAAACGGGACTGTGCTGTTTTTATTAATAATGTCGTCGTAGTCAACAACGTCGTTTTCTTCGGGCAATTGCTCATTGTATGAAAACACAGGGCTTTCTTGAGTAGGCTCTGGCCTCATAAGCATATTTATATGAAACGGCTGCTCTTCTACAACTTCAAACTCTTCCTTAGGAGGAGTGTACTCAGTCTCTTTCCCAATTAGCATGCTCTGAACATCGAGCACGGAAGGGCCTTCTACTTCAAAAGGAACTTCTTCATCGGGAAAGCCCTCGACAGGTTGAGGCTCAGGAAGAGACTCTACATCGACTTCTGGCTCGCCAAGAATAAGGCTCTCGTCATCTAAAAAGTCATAGAAGTTGTCTTCAATGTCGTTGTTTTTGACCACCATTTTATCTAACGACCTCTTTTCTTTAGCTCTGCCTCTACTTGCGCTTTAAACGTGGCAAGGTCCATATTGCTACCAACAGCACTTTTAATAAGGCCTCTCATGTCTGCCTCTCCTATCTCTTGAGTAGCATCATGCCAAAACCCATTATTCGCAAACTCTTTGTCTGTATTAATTCCCGCGGAATCTAAACTTTTTAAAGAGTTAAACGAATTCTCAAATCTTTTTGAGTACCATGCGGCTTTTGGAGCCTTCCCTCTTCCAGTTCCTCTGCCGCCACCACCCTTTCTGGCGTCTCTAGCAATGGCGTTGTTAAATAATCTTCCTTTTTGATTTCGGTTCAATTTGCCACGATATTTATCATAAACAGCAACTCGATTGCCCTCGTTTCCAGGGCTGCTGTCCCTAAGAGAATCTATTTCAGTAGAACTCATTCCAAGATTTGCTAATTCGCCGTCACTAAATTCTGACAAAGATGCGGCAGATTGCTGATTGGCTACGCTTGGATTAAGCTTCCATTGCTCTTTCTTTTTAATGCGAGCAGCCCGTGCATCGGCCCCTTGGTCTTCTCCCAAGGCAGCACCCTCTGAGTAATCTTTTAGATTTCTTTCGGTAGGGGCTTGAATAATAGCTCCACCTATCTCTTTGGGCTTTTGATACCTGCCCATCCCTTTGTAAGCCCCTTCAGCATCTTTTTTTAATCGAGCTAATTTTCTCTTCTGCGCTCTGGGATTTCCAGCGGTATCTCCAAGGATTTTTGCGCTTTCAGGCGCGTTTGGGTTTTGCACTGCGTTGTAAAAATCTGCGTACAAAATCCCTTTATAGGCAGCCGAAGCTTGTCTTTTTGTCCAATCGGGCGGAGCCCCTCCTGCTCTTCCGCTTTGGCCTCTCGGGAGAGCGCGTTTTGTAGATAGTTGTGTGGCACTGGCAGAGACAGAGCCTCCATCCATTCTTGATGTATCTCTTAGGAAGTCAGCAGAGCCTTTAGAAAGCCCAAGAGAGACCACATAGCTGCTAACTAAAGCGTCTTTTTGAGGGCCATCGGGAAGCTTTTGCAAAGCAGTAGTTAGCCCCGTTAAGCCTCTGCTGAGGAACTGAGCGTCCTGCCTGTCCGAATCACTTAAGCCTTCGTAATAGTCGATAGCCTCTTCTCGCTGGACCATTTTTCTTTCAAGCGGAAGGGTTATTTCGTTTCCTGGAGGAACTTCACCCTCTGCAAGATTTTTGTAATGCTTTCCTTCATAACCAAAATCAGCAGTCTCAGGATCTGACACTTCATACGCGGGTCCTCCGCCTGGAATTTGAACTACATTTACAGCGGGCTTTGGTTCTTGTGTTTGCTCATGTTCAACAACCCTTGTCTTTGGGCCTGTGAACGCACTAAACGCAGCATCAAGTGCTGGCTTCTCCATTGCGAACGACCGGGCGGCCAGGGCCTGAGTGGTTGCGTCTGCGGCTGCTTTTGTGTTTGCAAACTGCTCTTTGTTTTTGTTGAATTGAAGTTGTCGGTCATTAAGGTCTAATTCGTCTTTGAATTTCTGTTGTCGGAATTTAAAGTCGTCTTGAGCCAGATTATCTCTCTTTCGCCCTCCAAACAGTTCATAACCTGCAGCATTAACAGCTAGGTTGCCCAGAGTAGACGCAAGGGTAGATAAACCTGCATTAAGGAATTGATAGCCAGGGTCTGCTTTTCTTTCAGCCAGACGTGCTTCCCTGTCTCTGAAGTCTTTTTCGGCTTTAGTGGGGCCTGGTGCGCCTCCAATTGAAAATCTATTAGCCATGTTAATTCCTTAGTTGTTTTTATTAGCCTGGAGGATCTGCAAATACGCTATTAAAGTATTCACCTATTGACTTATTAAGTGCTTCCATAACCGCATCGTAGTCGTTCCCTGCAGCCAATTGCTCTTGGGCTTCTGCAAAGAACCCAAGTATCATTGTGTAAGAGTTTTTTAACTCCGGCCCTGAAAGCATTTCTTTTAGAATGGTCATATAGCCATCCATTTCACCAGCTAATTTTTCTCCAAAAAGAATTGCTGCATCCATTATTTGCTTTTCATGTTGAAGAGCAAGGGTGTCAGACGCTTGCTCAAGGGCAATTTCTGCCTGTTTTGCATTGGCTTCTGCAGTAAATGCATTTACATCTAGAATTCCTGCCTGGAGAAGCTGGTCAATTTCTTTTTGATGCGCCGCAATAACAGCGTTAGTTGTTTCGCCAGTTGCAATATAAGCTGCAACTTCTTGAGCAAACTTATCAAGCCCCATTTTATACGCAGCTTGATTCAAGCTTTCTAGCTGCATACCCAGGTTTTCCATGTTTGTATACTGCTCTGAAATGCCCATCATCTGGGAAAACGACTCCGCGTAGTCTTCCTCCGTAGCGGCCAAATCCATTTTCTCTAGTTCCATAAACTCACTAGCCATCTGTTGCATTGCCCCAGATATAGCGGTGTTTATGTTCATTGTATGGGCGGCAGACCCAAATGTTCCTGCCATAGCAGCTTGTCGGTCAAGACCAGCTAAAACTTGTTGAAGATGAGTTGCATATTTTGCATCTAGTTGATTCATTGCGGCTTGTTTTTTTTCTGGATCTAACCCGATAACATCGCCTTCACTCTCAAACGACCATGCCTCAATTGCGTCTTCGATTGCCTCAATGTTCGTTCCGCCTAAATCATCATCAACTCCTTGATAATCATCAACGGTCCCTGGACCTGCTGCAGCCAAAGCCTCTAGTGACTCTACTGCGCTGGGCTTATCTTCCATTGCCGACTTAACATCCCCAGAAACATCGCCAATACTTCCGCTGCCAAACGTGTAGTCTTCCGCTTCATAGGTAGAGCCTTCTTCGGTTGTTTTCCCCGACTCTTCAAAGGCTTTTTTAGAGGCTTGGTCTGCTTTCCAAAATTGTTTTTCACTGTGATTCAGATCATTCCATTCCTCTACAGTGCCTGTCCAGTTTTCGGGAGGAACATTTGGGTCATAGTTTGGGTCTATGGTGTACCCCAGCAAAATAGACTTAGGCTCTTCTTTTGGCCTTGTGGCATTAAAAAGATTAGAAATGCCCATGTCCTCATTCATCTTTTTAATTTGCTCCGGGTCCATTCCTGAAAAGATGTTGTAGCCTTTTGTCGGGTCTACTGTCCCTTGAGAAACAACGGGCCTTCCAGTAGCAGGAGCGCCGCTAACCGCAGCCGGTAAAGAGCTTCCAGGAGGTCCTTTAAGGGGAGTGCCGGGCGTTCCAGTAGGGGAGGGCAAAGCCCCGCCAGTAGCGCCACTTCCTTTTGCTGCAGCCCCGCCAGGGAGAAGACTTTGCTGGTAACTACTTGCCGCTTGTTTTGCTAGTTGAGCGCCAACCGGCATATTTGGGTTAAACCCACCGCCAGAAACATTTTTCTGTGCGACTTGTTGAGTCCCAGGAGTTGCTCCCAACTTAGTCTGATTGCTAGGTCCTTTTGGAATTGGTGGTTGAATAGCCATTATTACTCCTACTCAGTTAATTGCTGGGCGCTAAGTCGAATAGTTGCCACAAGCGTTGGAGGCAACGGAGTCGTGCCGCCAGCATTTTGAACAACAAGTCTAAGGTAGTGATTTGCTGTAATGCTCTGGCCAGCAGTATTTGAAAGGGTGAGGATTGTCTGGCTGTAAGTTCCTCCACCATGAGGGGAGTGAGAAGCAGAACTACCTACATCGGTCCAGGCTGTTACATTGTTTGCAGAGTTTGATTTCTGCAACTGGAAAACTAAAGTAAGCCCACTAAACCCAGCCGCCGTTAACTCGTTATCAACAACAATTGTGACGTTATCCTTAAGTGTCATTGTTGCAGGAACGCGCATAACGCTATTTGTCACCATGTTCCATCGGCTTGCTGCAGTATCAGGGTCTCCGCTTGTTGGAGCGCCTGTGTTAGAACCCCCGAGAGCAGAGTATCCAGATAAAGTTGAAAGAGCGGCACCAACCGATACAACTGAAGCCAGAACGTGCTTTGCGCTGCAGTTAAGAACCAACTCAGAGTTGGGATGTGTTAGATTCTCAAGCCCAATGTTTCCGTTAATTACGCTAGCAATAGCGCCGAACTTACTATTGTGCATGGCTGCGGTATGCAGATCTCCATCACTATCTCCAGTAATTGTAATATACGCCATTTTAACCTCTTATTCTTACGCAGTATAGGCTACGATTGCTCTCTTTGGGAACCACCTTTTACGTTCCCAAGCACACGAATCTCTGATATCTCTAACCGGTGCGGCTCAGTTGTATTAATACAATACAAATCCACGTAAGCCGCTCTTCCCTCTTCGTCTGGCGCGTTTACTCTAGCATACGCCTCAACATACTCGGAACTAAGAAGAGGTGCGCTGCTTCCAGCAGGAGACTCTCCAAGAACTAATTTATTAAGCACTGAATTAGTATTCTCACTAAAACCTTGCTGCGAATTAATTATTGTGTCTGTAAACTCTACATCAGTTTCAGTCGCATCAAATAACTTTAAGCCCTCGCCCTCAGACCTAACGGTAGCCAGCAAAGAAGAGGCATTTGAGTTGTCTTCTACGTTTAAGCCGAGTTGTTTCCTGCGAACAGCAATATCTGTGCAGATAACCCTTCCATCTGAATCTACACGGCCAACTCGCCCTAATCCAATTAAAACTGGGAAGGCTTCACCTTTTACTTCTACAACATTGTCAGTTCCGTTAGAATTGTATGTCCCAACTGTAACGAGGTCTGTGTTGCCCCCAAGCTCAAATATTTGATCTGGCTTTGAGTTTCCACTCGCATCATCATTTGGGCCAGCACTAAAGAAAACCCTCTGCTTCCCTTTGTACGTGTACTCCGTCATGTTGTCCCAGTTAAGAAGACGTTGCTTTACAGCAGAGAAAGCGGGAGGGGTGGCATCTGAACCAGGGAAAGATGCCCCTGGTGCCAAAGAACTTGCTGTGTACTCAGGTTGGGCACCAGAGCACCATATAGTCCACTTACCAGGCCCTGCACCTTCAAGCATGTCAGCATAATTAAATATCCAGACCATGTTGTTTTTTGGAGAATCATTTGCTGGCAAACTAAGCATAATTTGTTGCTTTCGCTTGTCATTAATACAAATGGCTCGATCCATTGCATTTGGGTTTACAAAGAATGGATAGCCAATGTTAGTAGCCTGAAGTTTCTTTTCGTTAGCGCGAGTAATGCTTGGACGGGTTCTGCTAAACCACAAGCCATCCATTTCATACGATATCTTATTAATCGTATTCCCGTCTGTCATATAGCAGCCATCTGTCGCCACAAAAAACAAATAGTCTTTAAAGTAACAAAAAGCCCGAGACCCAACTAACGAAAGCTCTGCAAGACGCACCCTTCTCGGAGTAGTGCTTCCATGGTTAATTATTTTGTAAATGTTTCGCTCGCCAAAAACTACTAAGTTTGTGCCAACTCCAACAGTAGCTATAACGTCTTCATTAAAAACCCAGTAAAAACCACCAGGGTCTGTGACAGGAAAACTTCTCCAAAGTGCTGGCTCAGAAACCAAAATAGAACTAGCGTCAATATTAACCCTGTCTCTCTGAAGGTTAATTGTTTCTTCTGGAGGACTGCTTAGATGAGCCTTCTCTGATTGCGAAGGAATGACAGAACTCAATTCACAACTTCGAGTTCTTTTAAATCCAGAAATTACAATCTGGTCAAAGAAGTACGAAAATGTTGTTGGCTTTAAATCACTCAAAAGATAAGACATCACAAGAGGCAGGTTGCCTTTCTCAAAAACATTTGAACGGACATTAAAATTACTGCCCTGGTTGTTTGATGTCCCTACTGTCTGACCAGAAGGCTTTAGTATCTCTACTTCCCACAAAGCTCCAATACCATTGCAGAAATAAACAAACCTTCCCGCTGCCACAAAGTTGTATTGAGACTTTGGAAAATATCCTTCCGAAAAGGGCTCTTCAGAGCCGCCATCTATATTTGTGGGCTGAGGGCTAATAGCGGCGTCATACGGACCTGTGAGGCGATACCAGGCTCTAGCGTCACCGCCTTCTGCAAAAACAATCAAGTATACTTTATTGCCTAAATCTACGCTGCTAAAAATGCCGAAAACAAAAAGCTCGCCTTCTAGCATGTAAGTAAACAAGCCTTGGCACCTTAGATCACTTACTGCGGGGTCTGGGGCAATAAAACGCGCTGCATTAGCAAACGGCCTAACGCCTGGCCTTGCTCTATACACGCCTCGGTCTGACACATCTACATTAAGAAGAAGGTCTGGAGCATCTGGAGCGGTAACTGAGCGGGTATCCATCCCCTTAAAAGGAGGCTTGTACTCCGCGATAACTGGCGATGATGGTCTCATTTAGTACTCCCATCGCATTGAATCTCTTTGTTGTGGCTGCTGACGTTGACGCTGACGACAACCCATCTTTAGGTTTGAATCGTACTCTCCAAGCACCTCTTGGTAGAGGGACGCTAACTGAGAGATGTCTTCGCCTTTTGCGCTCTTTGCCTGGATCGCAGCCTTATACACAATTGCAGAGTGAAACTGCGGCAAGAACCCACCTAGCAAGTCTTGATCTTTATCTATTAAGTCAGGAAGCTTGTCAGGAGTCCAACGCATGTAAACGTAAGCGTCTGCTCTTGGTATGGGTCGAATAGAAAACTTCTTACCCATAAAGAACGCCTGAACAGACCCTCCACCCCCAAAGCCAAAGCTTGGGATATCAATCAACGAGTCCACTGACAAGGCGGTTGCTCCTTGTAGGCTCGTGCTTGAGTTAACGGCGCTTGTGAACCCGGTAGACTCCATATTCGTTCTACGGGGCATATTAAGCTGTGCAGGGGTGTTGTTTACGCTAATGTCTTCGTCTTTACTTAGAAGACCGGCATACCAAATTGCCATAGGCAAACCAGACAACTTAGAATTAAGGTCTACTTCGTTTGCATTTGCGTCATAAGTAAACCTGTCTGTAATTTGAAATATCTCTGGACCGTAGTTTACCACTCGGTGGTACATATCCAGATTCGCATCAGATAGAAGATCTAGCAAGTACTGCTCAGTCCACCCACCAGAGCCATCCACCTTCCCACGGCGTTGCAAATATCCATTGAGTCGGCGCACAGCATCTTCTACATTCATTACGGCACTATAATCCTAGAGGTAGTTTTATTCTTATCAAAAGCTGACCCGAAATACTTACCGCCATGGTTTGGCCCTGTGCCTTCTTCGCCAAGGCAGAAGTCCATACTTTCTCCAGTGGCACGTTTCCAAATCCAAAAGATATCATCCACTCGCCCATTGGCTTCATTAATGGCATCTTTGAATTGTGTCTCCTGAGCCTTCTCTTTCAGGTCTTCCATCCTTTGAATAGCTGCGTGACGGCCCTCGCGCCAGTCGAGAACCAGTACACGCAACGAATCCAAATGGACTTCCGAAGGAGTCCCGAAGGACCCAGCTTCACCAGGGACCTCAATGGTCATAATGGTGAAGATGGGCTTTTTCCCTCGGTACCTTTCGTTATTTGGCTTTTGCCCGAATACAACCCAACGATTTAACTGAACTCCGTCAAAGTTCTTTTCTACAAAACGTAGATAAAACTTCTCGTCAGGCAATAAGCCATCTAACCCATTAGCGCGTGTCTCCCACTCTTTGTGGGGTCCAGCATCGCTAGTGTCTACAAGGTGCCGGAAAAAATCTAACTCTTGACGAATTAGATCATCCCGGTTTTCCATCATCGGAAGCATAGTTACCCTTATGCGTTAGTGAACCGTGGTCCAGCTACAGGCTTGGCAAAAACAGTACAAGTGTACCGACCACCACCAGCAACGCCGCTTGCAGGATCATTCGTCAATTGAAGAATCCGATTAGTCGCCCCGCCAAACTGCATTGTTGCATCAGTTCCATTAAGAGGAACAACATACTCACCAACGGCAGAATCCGCAGCCCCAGTAACGTACCCATCCACAAAAGCATCAGCGTCAGTAGAGGGGCCAGTAAAGCCAATATCAATTACGCAATCATTTGTATCAAATGGATGCACAATGTTAATTCGGATCTCTACAATTTCCCACGTAGTTCCCATGGATGAAACAGCCGGGAATCCCAATAAAGCATTGTCTGCCTTTGTGAAATAAAGCGTCCCATCCTTAGCTCCAGCAGGTCCTTGGCAAAGCGCAAAAGCTGTAGGTGCCACAAAAGCGGCTTGATCACTAGACCCTCGCGGGCCTACTCTCATATGGTCATTAGCCATTTTAATTCTCCTTAATCTTTGTACTGCACTTCTGGTGCAAGCTTAATAAATACGTTTAACCAACCACTCCCGGCATGAGCGACAGGAACAAGCCGAATAGCTTGACCTGACAACACTCTAGGCACTCCGTCAGAATCAAGAGTGTCTGCGGTTCCTCCGCCAGCAGGTGTTTCGTAAAAACTCAAGGGAGCAGCCACTGCGACATCGCTGTAACTGGTTGAAATTGTCTGCCCAAGTGCCCCTGTTGTGACATTAGGTCCTGCCATAATAGGGATACTGCTGGTATCTACAATAATTTGAGATTGAGCGCCATTGACAGCGGTTTCAACTCTAAAAGTTGTTCCAGCAGCGGTTGTTCCATTCGCTGTCCAACCAACCTCCAAAACCCTAAAGTTTTGATTAGTAACGGCAGGTACAGGAAAATAAACTGCAGTAGCTGAATCAATATCAACAGATTGCACAAGCGTGACTTCAGCCAACTCGTTTGAAATATTATGTGCTTTTTGAAAGCTCATATCATCCTCCTTAAAGGCTAGGGGGCAAAAGCCCCCCAGTCAGTCATTAGGTGCTAATCAACCCAGTTGGTACTCGGATATCCTCTTCACGACCTTGGCAGCGTGGGTTCTCACAAACAAGTTCAAACTCGTTGTAAGCATACGCTTGGAAGGCAAACGTGCCAGGAATCTGCTTAAAGATGCCTCCAGTTGAGGTATCCCAACCGTAGTCACCAAGCTTCACTCGCTTCATCGCAGAACGATCCATAATGGTGTACTGGTTCAATGGAGCAGACCGTGCAGTCTCCCATGGAATCTGACGCGCACCGTACTGGTATGCAATCGTGCTGTGACCTTTGAGAGCTTTGAGGTCTGTCTGCATGTAGACAGGATCAATCTCCTGGAGGTAAACCTGAAGCAAAGAGTTGTGCGAGAAGATAACAGGATCCATCTCATCAACATCTTTAGGCCCAAGGTCTGCCATTCGCATCAACAGGCTAGTAATCCGCCAGTGATTAAAGTCACGAAGAGCATTTCCGTTACGAGTAACGAAAGACTGCCAAGGAGACGATGTTGCGCGGTTAATTCCATGGTATGTACCACCATCATTAATCGCGTCATACAGACCAGTAATGCAGTTACCAAACTCGTTACCGTTTGCGTCACCTTCAACAATAAGGCGATTAGCAACACCAGCAGGAAGATCAGCACTGAATGTAAACGTCTGAGCAGCCTGGTCGATAGTCTCAACAGTGCCGCTTGTTCCTGTGTTGCCTTGAAGCTCTGCAACAGTACCAATCTGGATTTGCATACCTGTTCGGAGGTATCGAGCACCAGCATAAGCACTCATGTAAGCCTTGGTATTTCCTGCATACGCGCCAGCACCACCGGCAGAACCAGCAGCAAGCGTTTCACGTTGCTCTACAGCAATAGCAGCACCAGCAGCTACAGCACCAGTTCCGGGAACGTGGCACAAAACACCGTTGTTGCCCAAAGCACCTGGCGCTCCAAGAGAGCCTTCCCAGTACTTAGGTCCAACTCGATTCTTGTGTGAGTTCTTCACATCAGAAACCAACTCGTCCATGATCTGCCGGTACATACCTGGCTTGTCATGTGCTCGCATGAGCTTTGGCCCAGTGATCTCCACAATGTCCATGTGAGGATACAATCGAACCGTAGACTCGCTGTAAGAAGGTGGGTTGTAAGCAGGAAGAACAGGCGCATTAGCACCGGGTCCACCAGAAACAAAACGACTTCCACTTCCTTCAGAGGTCTTATACAGTTGGTACAAAGAGTCTCCACCATTCCAGTCTTCCTGGTTAATGGAGTCAATCCACTTCTCGACATCATCAACAGAGTCAAGAAGTTTAATAATTACATCGGCGTAAGTAAACTGAAATAGTTCACTAAACGCTCCTACGGACGTTTGGCTGGTCTTATTAATAGCCATTGTGTGTCTCCTTAGCTAACCGTCTTTTTGCGACGGATTAAATCTTCAAGTAAGTCGCCAGCTTCCTTGGCACTGCCAGGGGCTGTAGGCATCTCTTCAAATCCGGCAGCAGAGAACATATCGGGAAGCATAGCTTTGCTTTCAGCAGCTTCTCTTCGCTTTCGATTTTCCTCTGCCATTTTTGATGTCATTTCATTAAACTTACTCACTCGCTTTTTAGCGATTGAAAGTGCAATGTCTTTAACATCACCAACAGGCTGACCTACGGTCTGCCGTCGCTTAACTTCTTCCGAAGCATCAAGCATAATTAATCGATCAAAATCCATAATCGTTTTAGACTCTGGGTGCGAACTTTTGAACGCCTCCAAAGCACGATCTATCTCTCGACCTGCAGTCTGCTGAAGAGCATCTGTTGCATATTGTTCTGCGGCTTGAATGCGTGGCTCAAGTCGTTGAGCAATCATCTTTTCCACAAGTGCTTGGACTGATTGACTGTCGCTTGCATCTACTGAATCATAGCCGGAATACCCGTCATTTGATTGAGTAGTTTGCTGCATTGACGCAGATTCAAACTGTCCTTTGTAGTAAGACTCATTTTGCTTTGCTTGCTCCATTGCACGATAAGCCTGGTTGTAATGCTGCTGCAATTGATTTTTATCATTTTGTGCAGACTGCAACCGATTTTCCAATTCTGCAATACGCTCTTCTGCTGATTTACTCATACCCTAAACCCTTCATTAAAAGTTAAACTTGTGGTGGCCCCCCACCTCCAAGATCCCCTGCGAAACCTGACGCTATAGCCGGAGCCATCGCTGGCCCTGCCGATGGTGCTCCACCTTGCTCTCCGCCCTGTAGGAGTTCAAGAGGGTTAGCACCTCCACCGCCTTGTTCCATGCCCGGCTCCATAGGAGCTTGGGCGGGAGCAATAGCCGACTGGTGTCTTTGCAATAATTGTTCTAATTTTGATTGTTGGTCAACATTAAACTCTAAAAAGAATTTAGGATCCCGCATATGTTGTAATAAAATATCAATATGTTTTTGATGATTCATCCACGACTTAAAAAACGGCTCCTGACCATTTTGAACCCGCAAAACATTTAATTCTGCTACGGCTTTATCGCCAGGCTCTTCAATATCAGTTAATTTATTTGCAACCGGAGCACCTAATAAAAGCTCAACGATTGCATCTGTTCTAGGGTTACTTTCTTGAAGCATTCCATTTGCAGCAAGTTGCATAATAGAACTTCGGATTTGATTTGGGTATGACACGGCAGCAGAGCCGGGGACCATACGAACGTCAATTAAATTAAATGGCAAGCCATCAAATTCAAACACAGACGGTTGCTCGCTTCTTCCCATTAAGGCAAAACGATACCCAATAGGAAGGTGGTCTTGGCAAAGACGGACAAGTTGGGTCGCCTGGTGTGCTTGAGCAGCTTCAATTTCTTGTACCGTTGGTGCCATCGCCACCTGATTCTCTTCGAGCAAGCGGTCTAAATACGCCGCACTGTCTCCCCGAGCAGGAGTCGAGCCACCAACAGGAGATGCTGTTAAGCTTAACGCCTCTAAGTCAGCCATCGCATTTGAGCGCATCTGAAAGATATGCTGCGGCAACTGAGGTGGAACCATGAATGTTGGTTTTTCTTCCCCGTAAGGAATGTATTCATAGATCTCACCAGGCAAACCCTGAAAGTTTACGTCATTAGACCCTTGCGGTTTTAGCATGGGAGGATCTGCAGTCCTCTCTGCCGCACGAATCTCAATACGTTCAACTAAGTCCAAACGCTTTTGCGCTTGTCGCAACACGTCAACTACACAAAGGCCCCATCCTCGGTCAGAGAATTGTCGGTCTCTAAATGTTGCATGTGGATAATCGTTGTAAGGAAGGCCATTAACCAATTTAATTATTTGGTCTCCAGCATAAATACAACGGAATCCATTTTTATAGTCTAGCCCATTTTTATCTGAAAGAACTGGGGCGTGATAAAAATCCCACACCTCAATCATTTCTTGCGGAGAAGAAAGTCCTGGGTCTCTCATCCCAAATGTTGCGTTAGCCTCTCTAAACAAAAACGCATCTTCTGGCTCGTCTATTTTTTGAACAGTATCAATATCTAAATCAGGGAAATAAAGCTTTACCAAGTCTACAGGCACTAACTTTCTTTCTGCATAATTCATGCATTGATCAATTGTTAAATGACGCCACTGGGGGTCTGGAAAGAAATTAAATGGATGAATAGACCGAATCTTAGGAAGCCCTGACTGGTAACGAACGGTTTTTAAAACACGCTCTTCCTGCAAAGGCATATCCACAAGCATCGGCTGGTTAAACTCATTTAACTCCGGCATTGCAAATTGCGCGTATTCAGGCTGGCCTTCATTATACATAATGTCTTCGGCCCACTCGCCAGCATTTGGGTCCCATTGAGTTGCCCAAAAACCGTTACCAAACACCATCATGTTCATCATGCTTGAGTGCTTGGCATACATTGTTTCTCTTTTTTCCCAGAAATGGAGAATAATAGAGTTTGCAACATCCGCTCTTTTTCGCGCATCTCGCTCATTTGAACCAGGAATACACTCTGGCATCATGCGAGGAGAAATAAGCTTTGCATGATATTTTCTTAACTTGTCTTGAACTTGTGGATTGCTAGACTCACTAGCACCTCCGCCAAGAGTGACAGGACGTTGAGTGCGAGGATCGTACTCGATATTAGTATAACCAGCGGCAAAAGCAGCGTTTTCATACCAGCGATACTCCAGCGGCTTTCGCGCATCTTTGTTTCTTTTTACGCACTTTTTAACGTAATCTAAAACTTTATTTTGCTCATTATACTTTGGCATTATTAAAACCTACGCCCCGCTGCCAATCTATTAGCAAATGGGTTATTAGGGTCAAAGTACGGGTTTTGTTGCCGGTGAATATCATACAAAGATTTAGGCTGCTCTAAAAAACCTGACATCATCGCCGAAGAACCCGTCTGGGACAAAGGGTTTGGCATTGCTTGTGGCGATGGCGGCTGTAAGCTTCCGGGCGATAAAAAGTTTTGGCGCGGGTCTTGCTGAAGCGTTGGCGATGCAGGTGCGCTTCCATAACCACCCAGTGCTTCAGGCGAGAAAGCACTTTCTCCTAGTGCCATCGCTGGCTGCCGAGTGCTTTCAGGAATTTTTAGTCCGGGGTACATTCTTTCAAGTTGTTGTTGCGCCCCAGGATTTAAAGGAGCGCCTGTAGGCCCCCCAAACTGCTGGTTTGCTATTTGCTGCTGGGCATTTAAATCTTGGCCCTGTCCAATCATATTTCCATAATGAACTGTTGCCATTCTTCGATCTGCTGCGGTTGCAAGTTGATCGTAAGATGGGTTGTTAATTACTTCTCCGCCAGGCCCATAAACAGAATCCCGACTAAAAAAATCTCCTCCAACTCCCGCGTCTTTAGCAAGCTGTGAACTATAGGTCGTATCAGGGACAGGCATGTTGGCCCCAACCTGCGTTTTTTGCGCTAATTCAGCCGCTTCCATGCTTTCTTTCATGCTAGACATTCCTGATGAAATTCCTGCTTGAGCCGCCCCGGTTCCAGCGCCCACTCCTGCGCTTACAAGGTCGTCTTTAGTCACATCACGACCTTGCAGTTTTTGTGTACCAAGCTTTACTCCTTGCCCAGCAATAGCACCAGAAGCCATCCCCACTCCCGGAGCCACCAACTCCAACGGCAAAAGAGAAAGCTGAGTAGCAGTTGCCAAAAGATTTGGAAGATTTATTTCAAACCAACTTTTCCCATGCTCCCAAGGCTGTTTTGGAGCTATAGGGCTTGGGGTAGCAAATTGAAATCTCTCTGGCGAAAACCGCCGTCTTCCTTCCTGCTGAGGATTTGCATCAACCATAATTTAACTCGCTTGGTTGGGGTCAAACACCTGCATTGGTCGAGCAGGTGCTGGAGATTGGGATGATTGTTGCCGCAGCGGTTGGTATATTTCCGGCTTTCTTGCCTGTTGCATTGCATTAGGTCTTCGAGGGGCCATTTGCTGTGGAGCGGCTTGTTGTGGCATTTGGCGCTGTGGGGCCATCTGTTGAGACCCTGCTGCCATTCGTTGATTTACAATTTGAGCAACTTGCGGAAGGTTAGGAGCGCCAGGGTTGTTAACACGCGCCCTTTTAGCTCGAAGAAGATTGTTAGCAGCTTCCATTCTGCTTTGCGGCTTTGGCCGACCTTGGGCGTCTCGAGACCTTACATGCTGAAAAGCAGTTTGAGGTGAAGCGCCAACAGCGGGTTGCCCCATCATTTGCGGTTGCGGCTGGCCCATGCCCTGTTCCATTTGGCTTCCTGCAGAAGCTTTTGATAAAAGATCTACAAGAATAGGAAAACCAATAGACTGGTAATAAGCCTCATCCTCTTCTGAGGGCAAAACACCTTCTGCTCGAGTAGGCGCTGGCAAGTCACCTGGAATGCCAGCATCCATTCCATCTACCGGAAAACCTGCCATCTCACACTCCTTTTACCGTTGAATCCAAAAATTTAACATCGCATTAGAACCGCGCACATTGCTATTCTTCGTATTTGCTTTAACCGTCGCCCTAAGCTGGTCAAAAGTCAAGGGTTTGGATTCAGCCATTGGTATCTTTTTGCGACACTTTAGGCATACCCCCCCTGCAACTACTAAATGCTGGCACTCTTGAGTCTTTGGCGAAGAATCGTCAGTTATTATCCTTCCTCGATACGGAAGTTGACGATTGCCGTATATGCCCAGCACCATGCACGTTACTTCATCATCATGATACCTTTCGCCAGTAACAGGATCTGTCCCGTCCATAGCTTCGGGTAACATGCGGGAACTCTTTTTAACAAAAACTTCCAACTCACGTAGTGTATTAGAATTTTTAATTATGCATAGACCTTTTTTAAAATAAGCAGTCGCAGTACTTACTGCCTCTGACTTACTTCGACCCGTCATCCTCCAGCCCAAAAGCTTTGATGGATTGCTTCCTTCAATGTTATCGGCTGTCTTTCTTCGGAAGATGCGGTCCATGGGATAGCAAGATCTAAACATTGCTAGTGCAGCAGCCCCGCAAGAATTAACTTCAGGCATTTGCCAAGCCATATTGTAGTAGGCTCCAAGGGCAATAGCTTCTGACGCGGATTCTTCAGGGTAACACTTTTCACGAAAGTGCGCTACCTGCTCTAGTGTATCTCCCCGTTTATACACATGGATGACGTTGTAGTCGCATTGGGCGCTTTGTCCTTCTGCATAATCTGAGGAGATAATGTACTCTTCGCCTGGAATGGGTGGCTCGTATATTTTAATAGGCCCAAAGCTCTCAGGAACAAACTCAAACATGCCTGGCGTTACCATGTGATGTGTTTGATTTACTTGAGACATCATGGCTTCTGGATCTGGATCTAACCCTCTACGCCCACTCTTTGTGATTAACTCACCCCTTACCGCAGGGTCTTCTTCTTTAATTCGGTCTGCCTGGTTAGACACTTGACTCATATCGAAGATAGTAAGCGTCGAAGACATAAACGCTTCGCGCCAATGAGTAGGGTATTGGTTTTTAAACACCTTGGCTTTACCGTCGCAACGGTCTTGGATAGCCCAGCGTCTCCACTCAATCCAACCCATTGGGTGGTAGATTCTCTCGTCTTCGTTTTTTGTCCACCTTGGAACGATGTGGTTTTGCAATAAGTCAAACTCATCATCATCGAGGTTTAATTGAGAAGAGTACTTCTCGAGTCCAGTCCCATCGTTTCTTTTAAAGCATTGAAGCCAGTCATAGAACAACGCTTGGTTTTCCTGCGTAGGCGTTTGGTGGCATTGTTGCTCATCATCAAGCCAGGATATAAAGACAGGCTCAAACTCAGAACGACCGGCAACGGCCTCTTCCCACAGACGAGAGTACGAATCCCCCCGACTCTCCGCAGTCGTATCAATGACAATGGCCCCAGTGTTTTTACGCACTGTAGGGAACATTTCCTTAATAATTGTGCTCTGATTGCGGTATTTGGCGAACTCGGAGAGCAAAAGGTACTGAATTGTAGCCCCAGTACGTGCAAGTGGGGTCCTTTCGGTAAAAATTGAGAGGGTGGAATTAAGTCCGCTATCGGGCTTCGGTCCCCCGTTTTCCCACGCTAAAAGCTCTTCTTGAGGCACATCACGCCTAAATTCCATGGGTTCTTTAAAAGAACGGGTCCTTCCCCACCGCTCAGGGCGCAAAGAAGTTGGATAATTGGTGTGGAAGATGTGGTTTCGCCTGTGAATCTCTGAAGCCATGTCATCTAGTTGCGCTCCGATGACGACGTTCATATTTGCCCGTAGAGACGCTTGTCGGTATGCATCCATACAGAAGAACGTAGTAGAGCCAATACGGCGAGCCTTGCACACTACAACGCGCAGAAAGCCCCTATTGAACCAGTGGCGATTGACTACTTCGGCTAATCTCTTTTGTACCCGCCGCAGTTTGACCTTTGCGATAGGGCCATCTTCAGGAGCGATGTGTAGTGGAGCAATATCATTTTCGGCATAGAACGAGATATCTGCAAGGCAATCAGACCTAAAAGCTTCAATGTGATCATTCTTGATTACCATACATACGCTCTAAAGCAGAAGGCACCGAAGGGTCTGCATCGTCGTCACCAACCACAATGGAAGCGCGTTTGCGGTTGATCGGGTCTGATGTTACGGCTTTGCAAGCCTCTCGGAAACCTTCTTTAAATTGCTTGGCAGCGGCTAACCTGTCTTTAGTAAGATGATTAACGTCAGACATAACCTCAGCTTCAACCCGCGCTGCCGCAAATGTGGCCGCAACCAAAGCACGAGTGGCAGCACCATGATCACGCTCTGCCTCCCAAGCAAGTCCGGCGAACATAGCATCTACCGTAGACTCCGGCAAGGACCCCAGACGAATGCCTAGGGTAACCTTATCCAAACTGTCGTCGTCTTTCTTCTTAGCCATTACGCCTCTAAATCTAACTGAACAACAAGAATCTCTACTGTCGTAGTCGCACCACCAGAGTCGCTTGTGTAGTTAGGAGAATGCAAGTTGTTTTGGTAAGTCAGCGCAGCAGCCGTAGGGCCGTAGGACCCAGATCGATCACGGGCAACTCCAAAAAAACTTGTACGCAAGGTGTGTGTGAGGTTTGTTCCATTAACTGCGTAGATAGTAATAGGGTGCGAAGCAAACACAAGACACACGCTGTCGTCATCACCCAATCTGTTAATGTTAAGTAGACCCGTCCCGCCAGGAACTTCGAAACGCTGAGTAGACATCATTTTAATTTTTAAATTTTCATACCTACGCAAATCGTCAGGCAAAGAAAACTGGACGTCTGTTTTGCTTTTGTTGCTTGTCGTCAAAGACAAAGCCATGTTCAGGTACTGCTGGATTGAAGATACCGCCATAATGCCCTCCTTGGCATGAGACCCAACATAGGTCTACTCAAGAAGAACCCTAACACAATCAAAGAAAAAACACCTGATGCTTTGCCAACAAACAGAACCGTTCATTGCTAAAACCAAGAGCCAGTAAGACTTTGCAGCGGTTTGGAGCACGTAATTTCGCAATTTTACACAAAGCAAAAAAACCTTAACTCCCACAACCCTTACTATTGCTGGCCTGTAGAAAAAAACCACCCCCTGCAATTATGTCGGGAGTCTTGACCAGGGGCTTTTAGTACAGTGGTCGTTTAAACAACTAAGGAGAATACAATGATTCAGTTTACAGCAATTAAGATCTTTAGAAACGGACAGTGGGAAGACACATCACAAAACAACAAAGCTAAAGGAACAACGGTTATGGTAAGCCACCTGGCCATCTCTGCCATCATCGAGGAGCAACTCCTAAGCGGTGACCCTTGCTGCACCCTTACCCTGGTTAATGGAACCCAGATAACGGTAAACGAGTGCGCCACAGCAGCCATGGAGGCTGTTCTAGAAGAAAGAGATGCAAGCCAAAATAAAAATACTAATTAATGTGCTAATTCCTGGCACACTTCCTGCAATTAATAATATATATATAATAATATATAACTACTAGTGTAATAGTAGTTCTTATCCTCTAGTACTAACTATGTTCTAGTACTATACATATAGACTCTTACATACAAAGCTCCATGCTCGAACAGTGGTTTTTAATGCTATGCTTAATGATTACGGTGTGTTAGGCTTAATTATGCAGTTATTAGGGGCATTGTGTATAGGGGAGTCAAGTACAGGGGGGTGAGGGGCGGCTTCTCAAGGTGTCTCCCTTACTCTCTTTAATTATTCCACGGGTGGCCTAGTGCTTCCTGCATTTACCCGTATCTTTTTTCTGGTTAATTATTCCAGTTAGTTAATTCTAAAACATAACCCCAAAATAAAA
>Ga0080013_1001788_pt1 | contig 27392 bp, 27 predicted proteins | sample ETNvirenome_6_85_FD_69236 | JGI IMG/M metagenome (GOLD analysis project Ga0080013, IMG submission 69236) | Marine viral communities from the Pacific Ocean - ETNP_6_85 (SPADES assembly) (version 2) | ecosystem: Environmental > Aquatic > Marine > Oceanic | place: Pacific Ocean | collected 2013-06-19 | reverse complement strand
TAATGCCTCAGTAACTACAAGTGATGCAGCTACTTTATATATTAATGCAGCAGCAACTGCTGGTACAAATCAAACTATTACAAGAAATTGGGCTATGTGGGTTGATACAGGAAATGCAAGATTTGATGGTTCAATATATTCAGGAACTACACACGCAATGAACTCTAGTGGAGTATTGCAGGTAGCTTCCCAAACTAATATAACAGGAGTTGGTACAATTGCAACAGGTGTTTGGGAAGGTACAGATGTGGGAGTAGCACATGGAGGAACAGGAGCAAGTACTGCAACAGCAGGATTTGACGCCTTATCACCCATGACAGCTGAAGGCGATATTTTATATGGGGGTTCTTCAGGAACTATAACAAAATTAGCCAAAGGTTCTGATGCTGATGTATTAACACTTGCGTCTGGTATCCCTTCATGGGCAACACCAACAGTTGGTGATGTAACAAGTGTTACAGCAGGTGTAGGATTGTCAGGTGGTGGCTCTTCAGGAGATTTAACTATTACATTAGATTTATCTGAACTTAGTACAGTTACTCCAGCTGATGGAGATTTCTTTTCAACTTTAGATTCTGACGGAGCAAACGAACAAAAAACAACTACAACTGCATTAGCAACATTATTTGCAGGTACAGGTTTAACAGCCTCTAGTTCAGTTATTGGGGTTGATGCAGCTCAGACACAGATAACTTCAGTAGGTACAATTGGCACAGGAACTTGGGAGGCTACAGATGTAGCAGTAGCACATGGTGGTACAGGGGCTTCTACAGCAACTGCAGGATTTGATGCTCTTTCTCCTATGACTGCTGAAGGGGATATTCTATATGGGGGCACTTCAGGAACTGTAACAAAACTAGCTAAAGGCTCTGATGGAGAGTATTTAAAACTTGCTTCTGGAGTACCTAGTTGGGCTTCAGTTTCATCAGCAGCTGTAACAGCATTAAATAGTGCTACAGCAAATGAGCTAGTAACAGTAGGTTCGACTACTACAGAATTAGATGCCGAAACAAACCTAACTTATTCAAGCGATGTTTTAGCTACAGCCTCATCTTCAGCCAATTTACCAAGATTAGATATTACAAATACACACGCTGATGCAACAGCAGGTATGATAAAATTCATTAAAGACCCCGGTTCAGGACAGGGAGCAGATAATGATATTATGGGAACTATTACTTGGTATGGAACTGATGCTAGTAATAATGCTCCAGAAGAATTAGCAAGAATGGAAGCTTATATCATAGAAGCCGATCATGCTACTGAAGCTGGAGGAATTAAATTCTATGTAGCTGAAAACGATGCTACAATGACAGCAGGATTACAAATACTTGGTGTTAAAGATCAAGATGGCGAGATAGATGTAACTATAGGGGCCGGTACTGCATCAACCACAATAATAGCTGGAACATTAACTATGGGCAGTACTGCAGCTATGACAAATGCAGGATTACTTTCAGTTGCTGATCAATCTGGTATAACAGGGTTGGGGACTATCTCTTCAGGTACTTGGAATGGTACTGCAATAACCCACGCATATATAAACGATGATATTGTTTCAGGTCAAGCAGAAATTACTTCAGGATTTGCAGCAGCAGATGAGCTGATGTATTCTGATGGTGGTGTTATTAAAAGAGTAGGACTTGATACTATGGCTACTAAATTATTTTCAGTAGCAACAGCAGGTGTTGTAGCACAAGCTGATGACCATATGCTTTTCCTAGATGGAGGAGCAACAGGAGATGTAATCGTAGAATCAATAGATGATTTCTTATCAGCTATAGCAGGTAGTGGAATATCTGTATCTAGTTCTCAGCTTACTGCTTCAGGAGGAGCTGTAACAGCTTTAAATAATGCAACAGCAGATGAATTAGTGACAGTAGGAAGTACTACAACCGAACTTGATGCTGAAACAAATCTTACTTATGCAAGTGATCTTTTAACTATAGCCTCTTCATCAGTTGATTTACCTAGAATAGATATTACTAATACTCATGCTGACGCCACAGCAGGTAAAATAAGATTTAATAAAGACACTTCGTCAGGTGAAGATGGTGATGTAATGGGTACTATAGAATTTTTTGGTACTGATGCAGCTGAAAACACACATCAAAAACTTGCGTATATTGATTCCTATATTATAGATTCTGCAGAGGGTTCTGAGGCAGCAGGATTAAGATTCTATGTAGCAGAAAATGATGCAACCAATACTCTTGGACTACAAATACTAGGTCAAGCAGATGATAATGGAGAAGTAGATGTAACAATTGGAGCTGGAGCAGCCTCGACAACTACAATAGCTGGTACACTAACAATGGGAAGTACAGCAGCAATGACCAATGCTGGATTGGTAGCAGTAGCTAACCAATCTAATATTACAGGAGTTGGTACTATAGGTACAGGTACTTGGGAAGCAACAGATATAACAGTTGCTCATGGAGGTACAGGAGTTTCTACTTTAGCTGATAATTCTATTTTAACAGGAACAGGAGCTTCGGCTATTACAGCAGAAGCCAATTTAACTTTCACTAGCGATCTTTTAACTATAGCTTCATCTTCAGCTGATTTACCTAGAATAGATATTACTAATACCCACGATGGAGCAACTGCAGGTAAAATAAGATTTAATAAAGATAGTGGATCAGGAGCAGATAGTGATGTTATGGGAACTATTGAGTGGTTTGGTACTGATGACGATGATAATACTCATGAATTATTAGCTTCTATGAATGCTTATATTATAGAAGCAACTGAAGGTACAGAAGCAGCAGGAATGAAATTTAATGTAGCTGAAAATGACGCAACAGTCACAACAGGTTTACATTTATTAGGTCAAGCAGCAGCTGATGGAGAAATTGATGTTGAGATTGGGGCAGGAGCAGCTTCAACTACAACAATAGCAGGTACTTTGACTATGGGAAGTACTGCTGCATTAACAAATGCTGGATTAGTAGCAGTTACCAATCAATCCAACATAGCAGGAGTAGGAACTATTACTTCAGGTACTTGGCAGGGTACTGCAATAGCTTCAGCTTATATAGCAGGAGATGCTATAACAGGAGCAAAAATTGCAGACGATGAAATAGATAGTGAACATTATGCAGATGGTTCGATAGATTTTGCACATATACAAGATGTTGCAGCTAATTCTATATTAGGGAGAGATGCTAATAGTTCAGGTGTTTTGTCAGAAGTAGCATTGGCAACAACACAGATTTTAATTGGAGATGGTACAGGTTTTACTGCAGCAGCTTTGTCAGGAGACGCTACTATGTCAAACGCAGGAGTTGTTGCTATAGCTTCAGATGTAATTGTAAATGCAGATATAAAGTCTGATGCAGCTATTGATATGTCTAAAACAGCTTTAACAGCAGGAACAGGATTAACATTATCTACTAATACATTAAATGTAGATGCATCTCAAACAGGAATTACAGCAGTTGGTACAATTGATACAGGTACTTGGGAAGCTACAGACGTGACTGTTTCTCATGGGGGAACAGGAGTTTCTACTTTATTAGCTAATGCTGTTTTAACAGGTAATGGAACAAGTGCTATTCAAGCAGAATCTGACCTTTTATTCTCAAGTAATAAATTAATACCTACAGCTTCGGCTCATAATGCAGCAGGTACAGCTTTAACTATGTCAGCTGGAGCAACTACAGCAGGTACTACTAATAATATTGCTGGTGGAGCCCTTACCTTTGAAGGTGGTCAAGGAAAAGGTTCAGGAGCAGGTGGAGATATTGTATTTAAAACTGCAAATGCTGGAGGTTCAGGAAGTTCTTTAAACGCTTTAGCTACAGCCCTTACATTAAGTGATGATTTAAGTGCAACATTTGCTGGGGCCGTTGACCTTGGTTCTAACACTCTTACTAGTACAGGAAGTATGCAGATAAGAACTATTGATTATAGTGATGGCGATTTAGCTATGACTATTGCTGATGGTGGTGGAGTTACCTTTGCTCAGAATGCTACCTTTAGTGGAGTATTAGATATTACAGATGCTACAGATTCTTCTGATGCTACAGGAGATACAGGAGCTTTACGAACAGAAGGTGGAGCAAGTATAGCTAAAAAACTATATGTAGGTACAGACCTAGATGTAGATGGTACTGCCGAATTAGATAATATAACTATTGGTGGGGCACAAGGCTCTGATGGACAGGTGTTAACCTCTACAGGTAGTGGAGTAGGATGGGAAGATGCAGGTGGTGGTGGAGATAGTGTAGATTTAACAAGAGAACCTTCTGAAGGAGTACATTCAGGAATTACAGCATCTTTTGTAGCAGGAGAGGCTTTAAGTTCAGGAGAAGTTGTATATTTTAAACAAGCTGATTCCAAAATGTGGAAAGCAGTTGCTACAGCAGAGGCAACATCAAGATGCGTTGCTATGGCAGCAGACGATATATCAGCTGATGCTACAGGATTATTTTTAATGTCAGGATTTATGACAGATAATGGTACATTCCCTGATTACTCAGCCTCTAGTGGAGTAGGAAAACCTGTTTACACTCCTGAAGCTGAAACAAGTGGTGAAAATGTACCTGAGAAAACCCCTCCTGATAGTGATGGAGATTTTGTTCAGGTTATAGGATTTGTAGTAGCAGCTAATACTCTTTATTTTAATCCGAGTCAGGATATTATAGAACATGCATAATGGCTAACGAAGTAAAAGCAATAAATGGAATAGGCATAGTTGATGTCCAAGAATTTAATGGAGTTGAAAACTCAACTTCTGCTCAGAATATGGAAAAATTAAATAGTTCAACATGGGAGTATGGTGGCACAAGTGTTACAAACACTATCCCTAAAACAACTATAAGTGAGATGTCTAACAATGATGATAGCTTTACTTATGATGCAGTTTATTCGAAACTTAAAACCTTGGATGACTACAGAGCATTAGTTGTGTGGACAGGATCAAGTGGTGGAACAGGTGGAAAAACATTTGTTAGGGTGGCAAGAGCAGCAAGTGGTGGAACTACTACAAGTTACGGAACAGCAGTAAAAGTTTTGGACACAGGATATAATGCTACCCTTGGATTAGATGTAGATTTAATTACTAATAACAAAGCACTTGTTACTGCCCGAGACGAAGATAATAGTAATAGAGGAGATGCTTTTGTAGTTACAATAAGTGGAACTCCTGCAACAGCTGTTGCAGTAGGCTCAGCAGCAACTTTTGAAGCAGATGCTATAGGTTGGTCAGATGCAGCTGCTGACCCTTTTACAGCAGACAAATATGTAATAGTTTATGACAATAATGTAGATGTAGAGATACAGGCTAAAGTATGTACTGTTTCAGGAACAACTCCTTCATTTGGTAGTATGGCAACTATTGCTTCAGATGAACCTAGTGTTCCAGCAACTGTTTTTTATCCATGGATTGATGCAGACCCATTTAATACAGGTAGATATCTTATAACATATAATTGGCATTCTGCTGGGGATTTCCAACAATATTTAGTAATAATATCAGTATCAGGAACAACTATAACTGTAGGAACTCCTGTAAATACTCAAAGTGGAACTTCTCCTCAGGGGGGTGTGTGGGATAAAAGGACAAAGAATAGAATTTTTTGTCCAACTTCAGATAATAATGATAGTGGTAAAGGTAAACTTACTGTTTGCTCAGTAGAAGATACTGTAAATGGGGATGGGAAAACTATAACTGTAGGTGGAACTTTATATACTTTTCATTCAGGAGCTGGAGCAGAAAAAGCAGCAGCAGTAACAGATTATTTTATTCCAAATAAAATTTCAATGTTTGCTACTAGAGGAAGTCCTGAAGGTGTAGGTAATGATGTAAATGCTTATACAGCTCCTGTAACAGGGTTGACTCTTGGCACTATAACCCTTGAAGATGAAGATTTCTTTACGTCAACTGAGGTAGGGGATAATCCAAGTGTAGCTTCTTCTCCTGCTAATCCGGGATGGTTTTGGTATTTTGGAAGGGGAACACAGGGATATATAAGAGCAGGAATTATGGGGGGAACTTATTAATGAAAGTTATAAAGTTTACATCACATTTCATTTCTTCTGATGTCAACAGAGTTTGTTGGGCATTCTCTGATGATACTGTAATAAATGCTTCTTCTACTAGGATAGAAATAGGGAGTCCTGCAACAGAAGTTATATTAGATATGAACACATCCAATGCTGAAGTTATAACAGATGTTACACTTCCTGATGGATATGTAAATTGTAAGTTTTATTTAGTAGATGGAAGCTTTGTAGAGGATGAAAACTATGTTGCTCCTCGTGACCCAAGAGATGGCCCATAAGGAAATGATATGAAAAAACAAGCAATACAAGATATATACAAAACCGGCCTAATATGATAAAATTAATAATATTTGTTATACTTTTAAGTATAATAATAAGTAGGATATATAAAAGTTCAGAGGAGTTATGATGACAACTATTAATCCAGAAGAAGATATAAAAAATCTTCAAGAAAAAGGTACTGTTTTACTAGATAATTTAAGAGAATTAGATAGTCAAAGACAACAAACTGTTGCAGACATTCAACAATTGAATGGAGCAATAGCATATTTAAAAACCAAGCAACAAGAAGAAGCTAAAGAAGAGGAAAAGTCGGAAAAAGAAGAAAAATCTAACGAATAAAGGAATTTTTAAATGGCAACTTTAGCTAAATCAGATTTTGATAAAGTATTCACTTACAATGGAAGTAGTTTTACAGATGCTACTCTAGAGGCTCAGTCTCCAGCAGGAACATCTTTTTCTATTTTAGGTGGGACTTCCCATTTCTTATATTTGGGAGATGCCATTAGGTTTGATATGGCAATTTTTGATGTAGATACTGCAGGGAGTTTGGGAGCATTAAAGTGGGAATATTATAATGATTCAGCATGGACAGAGTTTACACCTTCGTCAGCTAGATATCAATTAGACCCAAATGATAATGAGGGTTCTCAATATGATTTTTCTGAAGATGGGGGAGAAATTTTTCCAAGCAACATATTATCTTCTGATTGGGCTACAGTCTCTATAAATGGACAAAGTAAATATTGGGTTAGATGTTCTTCTCCAACTAGTGTTGCTACTGCTCCAACAATAAAAAGAATACAAATGAGGTCATATCAAGCATATTGTACTACACAAGATGTATTTCGATTATTACAATTAGGGAATATAACAGGAACAAGTAATTTTACATCTTCTACTACCCCTAGTTTAGCTACTGTAGAGAGTTATATTATGGAAGCTCAATCAAGAATTGATTATGTAACCAGAAAATCGTGGAGACCAAATATAATTTGGAATGAACACCATGAATTTAACCTAAATGGGTTTAAATTAGATAGATTTCCTGTTTATAAAGTGAATGAATTGAAGATTTGGAGTGGTGGAAGTTGGGATTCTAAGACTCAAGGAAGAAAAAATGATTATTTCTTTGTTACAGACACAGGAATGGTTCATTTTTCTAGATATTTTCTACTTCCAGCAAGATTTACATCTTATAATGCTCCTGTTTGGAGATGGGGAGGTGGAGAATTTGTAATGCCTATTAAAGTTTCGTATTTATATGGGGAAAATATAGCTACAGATACTAGAGAAGGGGCTACTGTTACTGATATGTGTAAGAAAATGGCAGCAATAGATGTTTTAACAACAACAGACTTCGGAGGATTAGCAGTAAGTGGAATGGATAGAGTACAAATGAGTGAGAAGATAGGTATATATGAACGACAAATTGAAGATACGTTGGAGAGTCTAAAAGCTTTTGAGGTGTTTTAATGGCAACAGAACCATTACCAATAAATGAATTTATAACTGATCTAGAAAGTCAATGGTCAGCTTCTAATGTGTCTAAACCGGCATTTATAGAAGTCACAGGAGCTAATGAACCTATAAGATTTAATTTAAATGTTAATGATCATGTAGTAGGTAGGGCAGGAAGTCCAGCTTTACAGGAAACTCCTATAGGAAATTGGACTTATGGAAATAGAATATATAATATTGAATTAGAAGTTCATACTTTAAATAGTAGACAAAGATTATATGATTTAATGAGGGAAATTAGAAAGGTTTGTCATGTTAGAGCTAGCAGTTTAACTAATTTCCAAAGAATACAGTTTATGAGTTTTACAGAACTTACAGCTGAACAAGTAAATTTATGGAGTGGTACTATTAGTTTGCAATTACAAAACTTTGCAATTACGTTAGAAACTACTTAAATTATAGTATAATAATACAGGAGGATAATTATGGCAATATACAGAGCAGATCAAGCAGTTGTGACTTTTGCAACTGAAGCAGCTCAAGGTGGTATACCTGAAGGGGCTAGTTCAGTTACTGATGGTACAGGAACTGCTTTAATAAACATGGCAGATGGTTTACCTGCAGGATCACGAAGTATAACAGTAGATGCTTTAAGTGGTATAACTGCAGGAGAATTTATTCAAATTGGGCCGGAAATAAATACCGGTGGAGGATTGGCAGGAGTTTTTAGAAACTCTGAAATAAGAACAGTAGAATATGTAGAGGGTACAACCATTTTACATTTAGATACTCCGACAGCCTTTTTTCACCTTGATAATTCAGGTATTGCTGTTGTAACAGCAACTGCAGAGACTGCTTCCGATAAATTTATGACTTTTATTCCCGGTGTGTATGAAACTGTAGATGTACCTGATCCTGAAATGGCTATAGAACCTAGATATTTACTAGGAACTTCCTCTAAAAGAAATTTTTATACTCAATATAAAAGCTCTCAAGCATATAGTGGAAGCATAGGATCATTTGTATTATTAAATGGTTGGCCATTAAGATTTCCAATAGGAAAAGTAACTTCTATACCTTCAGGAGGAGTTGCAGATGTAACCGATTTAGATGGAGATCATAAAAAAGGAGATGTGTGGATAAAGGTAGATAGTGCTGGAAGTTTAGCTGAAGGAGATTTGATTACAATTGATTATACAGGTAGTCCAACTGCTTCAAGCATTTGTGAAATAAGAAGACTTGTAGATGTACAAAGTACTGTTTATTTTAAATTAAATTATCCTTTACAATTTGACCACCCAGCAGGTAGTTCTAGTGATCAGATTAAAGAGATAACCGAAACTACTTCAGGATTATATTATCAACACGATATCTTTGAAACAGTAGATTTAGATACTATATCTTGGAATGTATTAATGAGAGATAGTGGAGAGACAGAAGCAAATGATTTTATTAGAAGATATTTCGGTGGTAAAGTAGGAAGTACAACTATTTCAGCTTCTGAAGAAGGTATGTTATCTATGAGTTGGGATGGTCTAGCCTTTTTAGGAATGAATCATAACCAAATGAAATCTATATATGAAACTTCAGGCTCTTTATTAGCTGAATCAGGTTTTGATTCTTCTGAAACAGATGTATCTGTAGATGATGGGACTGATTTTGCTGTAGGAGATGTAATTAGAATTGATGATGAAGATATGTTAGTAACAAGCATATCTGCAAATGTTTTAACTGTAGAAAGAGGATATAGAGGAAGTACAGCTGTTGCACATGACGATAATGCTCCAATCAAGGTAGGGTTGAAAACAGGTGGAGCTGCTATAGTCCAAACTATAGATGATACAGATATGGTAGGAACAGTAGCTGCTAATGAAAACTCCTATGCTCTAAGAGATAGAAGTTATCCAAAAACTAACCCTTATTTCTTTAGTCAAGGTACTATTTCTATGTTTGGAACAGAATTCGCTAGAATAAGAGATTTTAGTATAAGTATTGACAACTCTATAGAACCAAAGTATTATATAAATACTAGACATGGAAAGCTATCAAGAGGGCCGAGTGAAACTAGAGAAGGAACTAGAACTTATAATATGTCAGCTACGATAGCCTTACCTGATAGTGTTAGTGCTACATCAAGTGATTCAACTCTGTTTAAAGAGTTATTAATGGAAGGAGATTATGCAGGAGCAAACATTGCCTCAAATAAAGGATTTGCAATTACTTTAACCTTTACTAGAGGGAGTAATGATACTATAACTATGACTATTCCATCAGATGGAACTGCAGCTGAAGGAGGAAATGAATCAGGAGCTTTTATAACATCAGCTACTCATAATGTAGGTGGAAGTGGGGCTCTTGAAGTAGATGCTAGTATAATTTTTAGAAATATGAAGATTCAGATAAAGGACAGCGTTCCCCTTTATCCATAAGGAGAAAGAATGGCAAGTGAAGTTAAATCTACTTTTGATTTTCAAAAGTATGTAATAAGCACAGACTTATTAAATAAAACAGTAAAAATAGAAGAAACAGGAGAAGAGTTTAAAGTAAAAGTAAAAAATCTATCTTGGAGTAGAAAGAATCAAATTGTTGCCAAATATGTTAAATGGTCTACAGATGGAATTTCTTCCTTTAATACTGAAGGATATATGAGAGAAATTTTAAAAGAAATTATTGTAGATGCTCCTTGGGGCAAAACAACAGAAACTTTTTTAATTTCTATAGATGGTAGATTAGGTTCTGCTCTAGAAAAAATAGTTCCAATAGCTTTTGAAGACTCAACAATTCCAGAAGATAAAAAAAAAGAATCGAATGGAACTTAAAAGCTAAAAAGAATAATTTACAAGAAACTATTTTTTTAAGTTATTGGATGATTAAAGTAAGACTTTTAGGTTTAGGAATAGCTTATGATAAAATAGATGAGCTTTCTACAGAAGAAGTAGAATCTTTACTTCTAATAGATCAACTTATAAAAAATAGAGAAAACGAAGAATCTCTTAAAAATAATTTTTAATGAGGAATATAAATGGCAAGCCATGAACCAACAACAATTAAAATAGCGATGGATACCTCTGCAGCTATAGCTTCACAGGGGCATGTTCAAGGAAAGGGGGGTATTCCTACAGGTGGATTTGGTCCTACAGGTCTTGGAACTATGGGTATGGCTGCAATAGATGCAGGCATGAAACAACTAAATACAAAAGTTGGACAGATAAAAGACGCCTCGAATCCTAGAAATTTTCTACCTAAAATAGGCAAGTTCTTCCAAAAACTTGGAAGGTCTACTTTTAAAGGCTTGTTTGGAGGTATTTCAGTTGGAGCTTTAATAAGACAGTCTCAAATTTTTACTGCTACAGCAGGATCATTCTTCCAAATCGCAGGAGCAATGATTGATACAATCCTTGCCCCATTGGCTCCACGTTTAGCTAAAGTTATTAATGAAGCTGCTTCTAAAGGTATAGCAATGGCTAGAAAAGTAGGTAAAGGTCTTGATTTTGCTCTGACATTTTTAGACAAAATTCCAAAACTGTTTGAATGGTTTGCAAGAGGAATTCCTAAATTTATGACTATCATATTTAATACAATAGATTGGTTTAAAAATTTAGCTGATGTATTGAACAAAGATGGTATTATAGGATTGGGAAAACATTTATTAAATGAATATTGGAAATATGCAAAATATATGTTTGGTCTTTTTACATCCAAAGTAGTTGATCCTATATGGAATTGGGTAAAAAAAACGTGGAAGACTATAAAAGAAAAATCTGGTTTTGATTTTCCCGGTTTTAATATAATGGGATGGGAATTAAAAGCTCGTAGAATTCCTTTTTTTGGAGCCTCGGCAAATCCAATGGCAAAAACATCAGCATCTAAACAACAAGAACATCTTCAAAAGGCTAACAAAATATTAGAGGGTTCCCATGCTATGTCTATAGAGAATTTGCAGGTAAGTCCAGATTTTGTAAATTTAAAATTAGGTGACAAGAAATTACCTCATGGATTTATGGAACTACCAGAAACAGCGAAAGATGTAATGGATAATTTAAAAATGGGATCGGAACTAGTAAAAGATATATACTCAGGTTTTCATATGGATGGAGAAACACCGGGCCAACTATCAATAGAAGTAGCAGGAAATGCAGCATCAAAAATATTTGATGAAAAGGTTGGAGCAGTAGGATTAAAATCGGCTATACAAAAAGTAATTAAGATTGTTAGTAAACCAACAACACTCTTAGCAAACCTTGAAAATCTTTTAGAGGGTCCAGAACTTGGGGCTGTAGTTAAAAACATTATAGGGGGAGGAGGAACTGCAGGGACAGCAGGATATTATGATGATATAACTAATAAAAAAATGGGGGATAAAGCTCTTGCAGAAATATCATCGTCTACCTTATCAGGATCAGATTTAAGGAATTTTAAGGAGAAATAAATGAGTTTAAGTATATTATTAAGAGATGGAAATCATGCTGGAAGTGAAAATTCAGCTACTAATAGGTTTGCTTTGCAAGTAGCTACATTTTCGGTTACTCTGACAAAAACTCCAATACAAATACCTATACCTCAAAATAGACCTAATTTAATAGACTTAGGAGTAACAAGACCAAATATATCAATATCAGGAGTGATAGATACAGTAGGTCTTCCTAATGTAGCAGATATTACAACTAATCATATGCAAGTATTAGAATATACTTTATATAATACTCCCAATACTACAAACCATTCTACTCAAAAATATTATGTTCCATATAAAAATGTTTTAGAAGATTTTGTATTTTATGTACATTTTTCTTCTTCAGATAGTCCTATACAATTAGAAATATTAGGACAAGACCCAGCTGTAGGATCAACTCCTAATTATCATACTAAGCCTACAGGGCTAAATCATACAGGTGGGGCTATATATAATGTAGCCATTCAAAATGCTTCTTTTAATTTAGCTGCAGGTAAAGAGAATAGATATGATTTTTCCCTTTCTTTTGTAGCAACTACAAGATTAGATCAACATAAAAGTGCTTCTGCAATAACTTACGATCAAAATAATTATTCTTATCAGTTGGGAGTTAATAATGAAGGAGAAGAAGGTGGTCGTAGTGGGGCAGGACTAGCAGATGGAACACAGTAATGGCACAAATAACTAAATTTCAATATTGGGATGGGTCTAGATGGAAACGACCCCTTAGAGAAGGTCAAGAGGCTTATCTAGGATGTATTATAACAGATTTAATAGGACAATCTAGAGTAGCTGTAGTAAGAATACAAGATAATCCTACTAATATCTATTCTGCAACAGAAGCTAATAGAAAGGGCTATTTTAATGGGGTTTTTACTGAATTTATAGATGTAAGGATAACCGATACTGAAACACATTCAATATTATTTGCAGGTAAAATATATAATGTTGAAGAAATAGCAAGTGAAACAACAGGTAGTGAATTAATGCTTACTTGTTCAGATGCTTTACGACAGCTTCAAGATTTTCAAACAGATTCTTGGAGACATACTGCCGATAATTTAGAAGGGTTTTCAGATAATTTAACTAAAAGATCAGATATAATAACTAGAGGAATTAGAAATGCTGGAATTATTGATATTGAAGATTCAATAAATAGTGATCATGAATTTGTAAAAAATTCTAGTGCTAAATTTACTAAATCTCCTACCCTTATGGGATCAACTTCTAAAATAGATTTAACTAAAGATGGAAGGAATTTAATAAATTCTATTTCTAAACTAGCTGAATCAGAGCCACATTCACATACAACAGCTTTAACAGCTGGAATTAATGATTCTGTAACTAGTATTGTAGTAGAAGACACTTCAGGATTCCCAACAGCTGGGAAAATATTAATAGGAACAGAAATAATTGAATATACAGGGCTTACTCTAGGTACAACATTTACAGGTTGTGTAAGACCTTCGGATAATACTACAGCAGCTTCACATAGTGATAATGATGTAGTTAAATTGTTATTTGAAGGAAAGCATGGATTTAATTATTATGTAGACCCTAATGTAAAAACAGCACAGCAAAATGTTCCTGCTCCCCCACAAACTATGAATTATTTTCAAAAATTTACTAGACCTTCATTAGATTCAGGTGGGGCTCCATTAAAAGCTAAAGGACTTACTATAGCTTATACAGCAGATTCAGGTTATGTAGCTACGGAACATAATAGTCAGAATCAAAATATAGGGGCTAAAGTATTAGGAAACATTGCTTATAATGATACTACAATTGTATTAGATAATGCTCTTACTTTTCCAAGTGATGGGGGTGTAATTTATATAGATAGTGAATATATTGAATATGGATCACATGATAAAGCTATACCTACAACTCTATCTAATTGTGTAAGAGGTTCAGGAGCAGATTCCATACCTAAAACAGCTTCAGGTTCCTTATTAGCCGAAGCTTTAGATGATTCAGAAACAGGAATAGACGTAGATGATGGAAGTCATTTTGCTCAAGGAAATGTAATTCAAGTTAAAGATGAAAGAATGTTTGTAACAGGCATATCTACAAACACTTTAACTGTAACTAGAGCATACGATGGTACTACAGCTGTAGCTCATGACGATAATACAGTAGTTTATATAGTAGGAACTACAGCAGCTGCCCATTTAAGTAATAAAACTGCTTATTATGTATCAAAAGCAAAAGCTTTAATGTACCCAAGTTTCTCTTTTACAGAAGAAAATAATGAATTGTTTACAGAAGGGGTTGTATATTATCCAGAAACCGGCCTTTCAGATGATTCTATTCCAGCAGGACATACAAAACATAAAACTTTTGAGTTATTATATGCAAGAGAGATTAGTGGAGAATATCATTGGAGAGATTTATTATTTGAAGGAGACGAATTTATAAGTGCAGGTGGTACTTTATTAGCCGAAGACTTAGATTCTAGTGAAACAGGCGTAACTGTAGATAGGGCAGATGCTTTTCAGGCAGGAGATGTTATTAAAATTGATAATGAAGAGATGTTAATAACTAGTGTTAATGCATCATTAACTGTAGTAAGAAATTACAATAATACTTCTGCTGCAACTCATTCAGATAATGCTACAATTACTATAAAGAAAGCCCCTGAATTTTTAAAATTATCTTATGATAATGGAAGTAATTTTATTAGTGTGAAAAAATGGGAAATAATTCAATCCCCTGCTTCATCAGGACTTGGGGGATATTTAGGATCGGCTACAAATGAAATATGTAGAGTACAACATCAAACAAGTATAACAGCAGCAACTAATGGATATGTATTAATTTCAGATATACCTAGAGTATCAACAACTTTAAATACTGATTTAACGTCAAGTGCTAGTTCGGTAGTATTAAAAGACGCTACTTTATATGATGGAGATGATTTTCCAAACTTACATTGTATGTTAAGAATAGGAAAAGAAGATATAATTGTAAGTTCTTTAAGTACTAGAACATATACAGTAGCTAAAAGAGGGGCTAATGGTACTAATGCAACTGAACATGCAGCAGGTTCTAGAGTAGATTTAATCTTTTTTCCACCCATACAACAACAATTAAACGAAGATTTAGATGATAGTGAGACTACTATAACTTTAGATGATGCTAGTGACTTACCAAGTGCTGGGGCTATAATGATAGACGATGAAATCATAACTTATACAGGTATAAGTAGTGAAAATTTAACAGGTTGTACAAGAGGAGTAGGCTCTACAGTAGCAGCTACTCATGACGATGATACTAAAATATATTTATTAACTAAAATGGTAGGAAATACTTCGGCAATAACTTCTTATGTGAAACCAAGTGAAGGTAGACTAAGAGAAAAATATGGAATGCCTAGAGTAAAAAGAGTTAGATTAACAGGTATAAATAATAAAAAAGATATAAGAGAGGCTATTACAGCGTCTTTAATTAATAGTCATCAAACAAATAGTCTTAATGGGCTTTTCTCTATAGCTAAATATCCATATTCTACTGTAGTTGGAAAAACTAGTAATCTTTCAGCAGGTCATGGAGTAGATGTGGCTTTATTATCTAATTCAGCACATTATATAGACCCTAGAAAATGGGGAATAAAGACAGGAATGGCTATAGAAAAATATGAAGATATTAACTTTACTAAAGACCCAGCTCAAACTACTGTAAGAACTACTATATCCTCTTCTACTGCTATGACAGGATCAGGTATAATAGACGCTAATGCTACTACAAATTTTCCCTCTTCAGGAACCCTACAAATAGGAAATGAATTATTTGATTATAGTGGTAAAACATCTAATACTTTTACAGGAGTTCAAAGAAATGAAGCCCACACCTATACTCCAGATGAAGAGCAATTAATAGGAGCTGTAATAAAAGAGGTATGGCCTCATGCGTATATATCAGATATTTTAGATGATAGAACAAATAAAGCAGTTATTGCTTCAGGATCAATTCAGGGAATTCAAATAAATGGAAGAACAACTGAAGAGTGGGCAGATGATACAGCATTAGCAGCAGGACAATTTATAAAAATATATGTACCTATTAGATCAGGAGATATAGTAAGAATAGATAATGATTTAGCTAATATAAATGATGATCACTTAATCATTAGTTTAACTTTTAGCGATTTAAATAGTGTTTTAAAAACAGAATTTGAAACTATTAAAAAGGAAACATCAGACATATTAAAATATCCTATTACAACTGAACTTTTAGCTAATGAAATTGTAGAAAGAAGTATTTATCATATTAAAAGAGATAGGTCACAACAGAAATTTGCTTTAGGAAAAGATACTAATGAAGTAATGTATATTTCAAATCAAGCTCCTTCAGGATCATTATTAAATGGGGCAATAACAGGTACAGGAGGCACAACATTTGATGTAGATAATGGAGCTCATTTTTCTGCAGGACAATTACTATGTGTATCTGATGCTTCTAATAGTGAGACCATGTTAGTATCAAGTGTTTCAAGTAATGAACTTACAGTAGTTAGAGCTTTGCAAGGAAGTTCAACTCATGTAGATGATGCAGCTGTTTTTGTTCAAAGAGCTAAAGAAATTCGTTGGGGATATAGTTCAAGCCAACCACATAAAGAACAATCAGCAGCTTCTAGAACATTAATATTAGATACAGGAGAAGAATATGTAATTAGAGCAGGTTCAACTAAAGATGCCGATATATTGAATGCTGATATGGGATTAAATAGTCATTATATATTATTTTGGAATGATGAACATCCAAATGAATTTCAAGTACAAACTATAATAAATTGGACATCTACAGACTTTCCTCAAGATTCAGTAGTGATAGCCATTATAAAAGGAGGAGCAGCCAACCAAGATCAGGCTAATCAAGGAGATGTAGCTCAAGTATATAATTTTGCTACAAATTCCCTACTTCCTACTTATTACGACGCTAGATTATTAACTGATGCAGAACATACTCATTTAATGAATTTTTAAAGGTTTAAATGCCTAGAAGAATACCTACAAAAACTAAAGTTATACGCTATAAAACGCAAAATCCTTTTATGCGTACTAGTGAGATAGCCAAAAGGATGGGTTACACTAGAAGCTATGTACATAAAGTCTTAAAAGAAAATGGAGTAATTACTAAAATTCCAAGTGGATTAAACAGTAGACATGTATATTGTGCTAAATGTAAAGAGTTAGTTATGACGATTAAAAGAAAAAATCATTATAACGAGAGAGAAGCTGAGAAAACATTCTGTTCTATTACTTGTAAAACAAATTATTATAAGATAGAATTAACTTGTTCTTATAAGAAATGCCCAAGAGAAGGAAAGCCTTTTATAAAATGGAGGTCTCAAATAATACAAGCTCATAATTTAGGCTCTGAAAAAGCATATTGTAGAAAAATTTGTGAAACAAAAGATAGGAGATTTAAAGATGAAAATGGAAGTTACAAATCAATTAATCGAACAATGGGAACCTAAAATACATAGAATTTTAGCTACTACTTCAATTCAAGGCATGGATAAAGAAGATTTAGTTCAAGAACTTAGAATAGTAATTGTAAAAGCTGCCAAAAAATTTGATCCAAATAAAAAAGTATCTTTCCATACATATTTACATACAGCTATGATAAACACTATTAGAACTTTTATATCTCAAGCACAGAAAAGGCTTCACCCTACTAGTATGGATAAATTAATTGTATATAGTGAATCAGAATATGTACCTCTTAAAGTTTCCAAAGCTTTAGAAGATTTAAAAGCTTCAGCTTTCATAGACGAAATTGAAATATTTGATGTTTTAGACAATTTAAAATTAACCGAAAAAGAAAAAAGATATATAGAATTAAGATTTGAAGATTTAACAATGACAGAAATTAGTGAAGATTTAGAAGAATCTGCTTATAGAGTAAGAAATAAAATTAGAAAGAAATTTGAATGTTTATATAAAGAGGAAGTTGATGCCACTTAAAAAAAGAAGAGGGGGTGGTGGGTTTTATAAAAAAGAAGTGATAGAGAATCTACAAGAAGGGAGATATATTATTATAGGTCGTAATAAAAAAACAAATAAAACTTGGGAAGAAGAAAAATATACAATTTTTAAATTAGCAAAGACATATGTTGACAACAATACAAAAGATGATGTAGAATATTATGTATATTTAGAAAATAATAGTAATAGAATAGTATACCCAATAGGATAACAATGGAAAATAATGAGTTTATAGAATCAGGTTTAATTTTTAACCTAAACAGTAAAGTAGCTTTAAGAAAATTTAAATATTCTTCTTCAGATTTCGCCAAACATGGTAAACCATTTAAATGGTTAAATGCTTATGTAGATGAAAATGGTGAATTCCCTCCCCATTCGCTGTTAAAAGCTAATTTTCCAGAGCTTAATCCGGAAGCTGCAGACAATAATTTAGATTATTTAATCCAAGTTTTTAAGAACCAAGTCACTTTTAGAGGGGCTGTTAGAGCCTTTCAAAACAATAAAGAGTTATTACAAGAAAATCCTAAAAAAGCTATATCTCAAATAAGTTCTTTATTAGATGATGTTATAATTCATGGAGACGAGGATATAGTAGAGTATGATAAAGGTAGTGATGAAAGATTTAAAAGCTGGATTAAAAGAAAAGAGGAAAGGGAGAACACTAAAGATGGGCTAAGAGGCATTAAAACACCTTTTAGTGTCCTTAATAACATGGGAGTTGGGTGGTTACCCGGTGAATTAATAGCTTTTTATGCTCGACCAACTATAGGAAAGACTTGGATGTGTGTAGATATAGCAGCTACAGCAGTTAAAGAAGGGGTTAAAACTCTATTAGTATCTACTGAAATGCCTGTAGAAGCTATAAGTTTAAGATTAGATGTCGTATTAGCACAAAAAATGGGGTATGAATTTTCCCATACAAGTTTAAGAACAGGAAGAGATATAGATGAGGATAAATATAAAGAATTTTTAGAGAAATCGAATGGTAAAAAACTGTTAATATGTGATCATATAGAAGGAGAGTCGAGTATTTCATTAGAAGGAATAGCCACTTTAATTAGAAAATACAATCCTGAATTAGTGGTTTTAGATGGAGTATATTTAGTAACCACTAAAAGTGGAAGTAACAGACAGATGTGGGAACAATCACATTCGTTATTTTATGGGCTTAAAAACCTTTCATTATCTTTTAATATACCAATAGTTGTTTCTACTCAAGCTACTAGAGAAGCTTCAGATACCTCAGAATTTCCTACTCCAACTGCAGTAGCTTTTGGCGATGCATTAATTAGAGCTGCAGATGTGGTCATTGCAATGAGAAAACCAGAAAACGATAAATCAGAAATTTCTCTAGAGACTTATGATAATAGAAAGATATACAGACTTATAGATAGACAAAGAGATATTAAATTTCAAAAATATAGAGATGGAGATTTACCTGTTTATCAATTCAGCTTAAAATGGGATGTTGATAAAGGTTTAATTAGAGAGTATAATAGAGATGAGAGAGATTATTAATAAAAGAAAAGTTAAAGGAGTAAGTATGCTTAGAATGATTTTTAAGTACAGAGGTATTCTTCCGGAACTTTTAGATTTAGTAGAAGTATCAGTTGCAAGTATGCAAGATGGTAAAATTTCTTCTAAAGAAAGAAGTGCGTTGATGAAGAAGTTTTGGGCTTTAGTTAAAGCTTTAGAAACAACTGCTAAGAAATAAGTAAATGGCAGATTGGACATCGACATTATTAAATATAGGAATAAATGTTCCCTTAGATAGAGATCAATTTTCAATCCTATGCCCTTTTCATGACGATCAAAGGTCTTCTTGTTCTATAAATGTAGAAAAAGAAGCTTGGATTTGTTTCGCAGGTTGTGGATCAGGTTCATTAAAAGCTTTTGCAGAGAAATTGGGACATAATGTTGACGTTGAATTTGACATAAATTTGTTTGACGAGTTCTATGAACCTGAAGAAGAAGGTGAATTACAAGAAGTTACTCTACCTGACGATTTTGTATCGGAATCTTATCCAAATTGGATATTTGATAGGGGGTTTGACGAAGAAACCTTGTTTAAATGGGGATGTGGAACCAATAAATATAATGATTTAATTATACCTATATATGATGATAGGACTAGATTAGTAGGTTGGATCGCTAGAAGAGTTGGGGCAACCCCTAAGTATCTATATTCATATGGTTTAAAGAAATCTTTAGTTTTATTTGGTTCAAATAGAATTAAAAGTACTGATTATGTTTGTATTACCGAAGGTATCTTAGATGCAATGTGGTTAGACAAACACGAACATCCATCAGTAGCCTTATTAGGAGCTCATCTATCTAGAAAACAGGCAGAATTATTAATAAAACTGCCTACACAAGAATTAGTTCTTTGTCTAGATAATGATGAAACAGGTAAAAAAGCTACTAATTATACATTGACAACACTTTCCGAAGATGTTATAGTATCATTAATAGATTTACCAAAGCAATTTAAAGATGTTCAAGAAATAAAAAATAAAGTAACATTAAATACAATTATTAATAAAAGAAATTTTTGGTAAAATAGGAGAAAAATATGAGTGGAATAGCACGAATACAATCAAGAATACAAGAAAGATTATTAACCCAAAACGTAGACTCAAAAGAATACTTTTTAAGAGATGGAGATCAAATTTTCCTTTCTGCAGCAGGAGATGGTAAAGAAGGAGACCCTTTTATCTCTGAAATATCGATGATAACTTGGAGAGAAGGCAATAGATTTAGAAACGTCTTAGTAACAGAAGATGATTCTGTAGATGAGATGAGAGAGGCTTTAGGTATACCTGAAGATTCTAGAGTTCAAAAGAAGTTTGCAATGTGGACATACATATATGAAGCCTTGCATGTGGAAAAGAGAGTAGAGAGTTGGACTGCATTAGAAGGCCCTAGTGGTAAAACACTATATAAAGAAGAACTTAATGATTTTAGAATAATGTCTTTACCTTTTGGAAGAAGTGGATATCTTTGGAATCAATTAGTAGATATCTTTGAAGAGTGGGGAAACCTTAATAAAGGCGTAATCCGAATAAAAAGAAATGGAACAGGAATGGAAACTACTTATAATATAGCAGTTTCTACTAGAGAACTTACTAATCCAAATAAAGATACTTCTGAATTAGTATCTATAGAGGAATATTTTAAAAATAGATATTCTGCAAATATTGGAACCGATTCTTCAGAGAAAAAATCGGACAGTTTGAATCTGTTTGAATGATAGTAAACACAGAAAATTATCAAGAAGTTATTGATAAGATTCTCCCAAAGAAATCATGGATAGTAGATGTCGAAACTAATGGTTTAGACCCTTTTCATATAAATCAATTATGTGGAATTGGAATAGGGACAGAAGAAGGAGATACTTATTACTTTCCCTTTCGACATCAACAGGGTGGCAACCTAATTTCTACGGAATATTTAAAACCTTTAATGGAGATTATGAGTCAGAGAGAGGCTTTAATCGGATATAACATTAAATTTGATTTAAAATTTCTAGAAATGGAGGGATTAGATACCACCAACATAAAACTAGTTGATGTCTTAGTAATGGTACGTTTAACTGAACCTACTACTATTCGTGATTTAGATTTAACTTCTACAATATCTAGAAGCTATGGTAAGGAAGCAGCTTCTTACGATATAGAAACTAAGAAAATTTTAAAGGCTAATAAATGGCACAAAGATTTCTCTTTAACCCCTGTAAATATATTAGGGGAATATTGTGAGCAAGATGTGAAATGGACTGCAAAACTATATGAAGATAGGATGTTGGATATAAAAGAAACCGATCAAATGGATTTATTTGAATTACAATGTAAATTAACTGATGTTTTAAATCATATGGAAAAAACAGGTATACCAATCGATTTAAAGTATGCAAAAGAATTAATAGACAAATTAGAGGTTAGAAAACAGGAAGTAGAAAAACAGGTTAAAAAGTTGTTAAACAATTCAGAAATAAATATTGGAAGTACTAAACAATTAGGAGAAGCTTTTAATGAGTTAGGAATTAAATCTCCTGTAAAAACCCCTAAAGGAAAACAATCTTGGAGTGAAGAAGCTTTAGCTAGGATAAACAATCCAATCGCTGGGCTAGTAAGACAGTATAGAACTTTGGAAAAATTAAAGAGTACTTATGTAGAATCATTAATAGACCCTTATGAAATACCGATTTTGCATTCCTCTTTCTGTAATTGGGGAACCTTAACAGGTAGACTATCTTCTAGAGACCCTAATTTACAAAATATTCCTAGAAATCATTTTAAACTATCTAATAGAAAATTTAATATTGAAGAAAGACAAGATATTATAAAAAGGATAAACGCCTCACTAACTTCCAAAGGAGGAGAACCTATTGAACGTTTGGATGATGATGTATTGGACACATGGGGATTTATAGGAGACGAGTCTTTTGATGAGACAGATATGAAAGAAATATCTATTAGAAGATTATTTGTACCTAGAGAAGAGTATATGTTAGTCTCTTTTGATTATTCTCAAATGGAAGTAAGAGTATTTTTGAATTATTTAAAGAATCCAAAGTTTAATGATCTATTAAAGAAAGGAGATTTAGATTTTCATTCTGAAGCAGCTACATTAGCTTTTAATGTTTCAGAAAACCACGCAGATTTTAAAGCTTATAGGCAAGCTGCAAAAGCTATCACCTTTGGAATTATATATGGAATAGGAAATAAAAAATTAGCTACTCAATTAGGAACTACAGTTGAAAAAGCAAAGAAATATAAACAAGATTACTTTAAAAATATTGAAGGATCAAGAGAATTTATTAATGGTGTAATGCAAGCTGTTTTCGATAGAGGATATTTATATAACAAATATAAAAGATTTTATGCAATTGAATCAAAATACGCATACAAAGGAGTAAATTACCTAGTTCAAGGTACTAGTGCTGATATTTTAAGCGAAAGAATGATAGAAGTACATAAATATTTACAAGATAAGCAAAGTAATATGTTGTTACAAGTACATGATGAAATTATTTGTGAGATTCATGTGGATGAATTACACAATGTAACACATGAAATTAAGAATTTATTAGAAACCAATACTTTAGATATACCATTGAAAGTTGATGTTGAGATTTGTCAGCCTTCTTGGGCTTCAAAACAAGAAGTTTCATTCGTAGAACAGAATGGATTTCATTGGGTAATAGGGGGTAAATTAGAAGAAGCTCCTCCTATAGAAGAAACTAAAGTTGAAGACCATATAGATTGGGATACAGTAGAGGTTTAAATATGATAAAATTACCTATAAAACTACCTTTTACAGAAGAGATGATATTAAAAGCAAAAAAAAGAGCTGAAGAAATGGGGGCAATAAACAACTCTATTCTTGAGGGTGAAGGGAACAAAGCAGGATTTTTATCCGAAGAAGTCTTTTTAAACTACTTTTCAGATAGTACATTAGTTTCACAGTCAGAAGAACAGAGATATAAATTTGATATCATGCTTAAAGGTTTAAAATATGAACTTAAAACTATGCAAAGGACAGTTCCAGCCTCATTAGCACATGAATGTTCTGTAGCTGAAACAAGTACTCATCAAGCTATGGAAGGGGGAGCAGATATGTATGTATTTTTCAGCGTAGAATTTGAGGATGGAAATAAAAAGGAAAACTTTGTTCCAAAAGCTGTTTGGTTAATGGGATGCATATCTACAAAAAAGTTTTACGAGAAAGCAAAATTTTTGGGAAAAGGTACTATAGACCTTGATAATAATCATAAAGTATCACAAAATAAATATAATATCCAAGCGTGGAGATTAAAACATTTAATAAAAAACGAGTTTCAAACTAACGATGGTATAGATTGGAATTCAATTTAAAGGAAAAGGAATGGCAAAAATAGATGTACACTTAGGATTTACATTCAGAGTTGGGGATGTAAACAGTAATCAATATAGTAGAGTCGATGTTACAATCGGTGATGTTGATACTGATTTACCTATAGAAGATCAACTAGATAAAAGTAAAGAGACTGTAGATAAAGTTTGGGAAGAAGTAAGAAAACAAGTAGATAGTAAAATAGATGAAGTTCTAGACGAGACAAAAAGCTAATGTTTGACCCTAAAGAAACAGAAATAGTTAGAGCAGAGGTTTTACACTCGCTTTTAGCTGAAAGAGAAAGACAAGATAGTCTGTGGGGAGACCAAATTAAAAATTCAGATACTAAATGGTTAAGTATCACCTCTAGAATAATACATAAAATGTATGATATAGTAGATGATAGCGAGTCTGAAGATATATTATATGGAGAAGTAATTCAAGGAGCTTCCATATTAATGGCTTGGGCTGAGTATTTAAGAAAACGAAATTCTAAGAAGGAATAAAATGGACAATGATAAACTATTTGAACGTTTACAAAAAGCAAATCCTAAAATAGATTTAAAAATAGGAGACGATGAGGAATTTGAATATAAAAGGATTTCTTTTGGAGTGCCTAAACTAGATAAACTAGTAGGGGGAGGAATTCCAAGGAAGAGATTTAGTATGTTCTATGGAGCTACTAATGTCGGAAAGTCTTTTCTTGCCTCTCAATTAGTGGCTAATGTTCAAAAAGATGGGGGAACATCAGTATGGATTGATACTGAACAATCTTTCGACCCTAAATGGAATGAGAAAAATGGAGTTGATACAAGTAAAATTATAGTTCTACAGCCTAAAAATGGGGAAGAAGGACTTAATTTAACTAGGTCGGCTTTGAGGGAAGGCGTAGATATTGTAGTAATAGATAGTTTTGCTGGTTTAGTCCCTGAAACTGTACAAGAGGAAGAATTTGGTTATAATCCAATGGCTTGGCAGGCAAGATTTTTAAACTCTGCCCTACCTAAATTATTATCTCATTTGAAATATGGATCGGCTTTAGTAGCGATAAATCAATTAAGAAGTAATGTTGGTAGAGTAACTTATAATAATATGCCCGGTGGGATAGGACAACAGTTCTATTCTCATTTACAATTAGAAATTAGAAGATCAGGTTGGATAGAAGAAAATAAAAAGAAAATAGGGTTTGAAATGGAGATAAGGTTGAAGAAAACTAAACAGGGGGGAGATGATTGGGACTCAATTATACTACCTTATAAAGTAGGTGGAGGAATTGATTTAATAGAAGTTACTATTAACGAAGCACTAGATAAAGGTTTAATAAAACAAACAGGAGCTTGGTATTCTTATAATGAAGAAAGAATTCAAGGAAAAAATAGAGTAAGACAATATTTTGTAGATAATCCAAATATGTATGAACAATTAACTAAGGGAGTAAAGGATGACTTATTATCATAAAGATTACACTCCCCAAGAAAAAACTTTTGCTAAGTGTATAGAAGAGTTTGGACTTCGGTATGAAACTCAATACTCTTTTCCACCTTATTCAGTCGATTTTTATATACCTGAAGTTAAATTAGTAATCGAGGCAGATGGAATGCTTGGACATTTAAAGAAAGCAGATGCTAAAAGAGATGCTAATCTACTAGAAGATTATAGTAATGATATACGAAAGGTGTTTCATATATCAGAAACAAGTAAAAAAAGAATAATACCTTTAATAGAACAAGTTTTAAATGAAATTGAGGAGGAAGATAATGGCAGGAATTAGACAAATAGGAGCTACAAGAAGAAGGACATCTAATCAAGATAGATGGCTTTTAAAATCAATGGATAATTTATTATCCTCAGATAAGGTTTTTGGTAAAAAGGGGGTATTTTATCCCTCTATAGTATCTAATCCATGTGATAGATATGTCTTTTTATCTTATAATGGGTTATTACCAGCTCAGTCAGTAACAGGAAATCTTCAAAGAATATTTGATAATGGAAATTATTTAGAATATAGAATAAATAAATATTTTGAAAAGTTGGGAATAGTGAAAAGAAGAGAAGTTCCACTTAAATTAGAAACTCCAAACATATCAGGAAGACTAGACTTTATCATAAGTCATCCGGAATATCATGAAGTTATATTAGAATTAAAATCTATTAATACTAGAAATTTTGATTTACTAAAAGTTGCTCCAAAAGAAGATCATATGATTCAAATACAAATATATTTAAATTTAGCAGCTTATGATCATGGAATTGTTCTATATGAGAATAAAAATGATCAAAAATTAAAAGCTTTTAAAGTTGATAAAGACCCAAAAATGTGGGATAATATATTAGAAAGATTATTTAAAATAATGAGCATGACAAGAATACCTGAAAAATGTACAGGCGAATCTTATTGTCAATGTAAACTAGTAAAATGAGGAGAAGTGAATGTCACCTATAAGAACTTTAGGAAGTATAAGCAAGTATGTATCAAATTTACCTATTCATAAATTAGATTTTACAGGGGTTTTTGATGAAGTAAAAGAAGGAGAGGAAAGACCTAAACTTCAAGTAACTAAATTAGTAGACCTAAATGACGAAGAGTTACAAAATACTTTATATCATTATGGAGCAGGCAAAGCTTTTTTAGAAGCAGAGCTGTCTGATATAGAATCTAAGAAAGCTTTAATAGAAGATATGTATAATGAGGTTTTTTCTATTACCACATATAAAATAGTAGATAGAAGAGCAGAAGAAGGATTAATAAAACTTAATAAAGAGGGCTTAGAAGGAGCAGCTTTTTCTGAATCTGAAGAGCTTAGAAAATATAAAGAACAAATGAGAGAAGCGATAGGAAGATATATACTAATAGAAGGGGAATTAAAATCTTATACTTCTATGTATAATGCAATATCTAGAGTTATCTCAGCAAGAAGTCAAGATAAAAAGGAGTATAATAGATAATGGATGTTTCAGAATTTATACATGAATGGGATGATTACGCAGTAAATGATTTAATAAATGATTTATCTAAAACTGTAAGTGGTATGAAATACGCTGCTTACAAAGAAGATGCTGATTTAATGCTAGACATTATTTCAGAAACACAAATGTGTTTAGAAGCTTTAGAATCTGTAATGTTAGATCGACCCAATACTAATCAAGAATGAAAAATTTTATAGGAATTGATTGTTCAAGCAAAGCTATACATTCTGTATGGCTAGGAAATGGGGGATCAATATTAAAGAAAATAAAATGGGAACATAAGTCTAAGGAGTTTGAAGAGAGATTTATTAACTTTGTGTCAGACTTTGATGCTTATTTAAGTACAATAAATATAGAGG
>Ga0080013_1001787_pt1 | contig 27394 bp, 45 predicted proteins | sample ETNvirenome_6_85_FD_69236 | JGI IMG/M metagenome (GOLD analysis project Ga0080013, IMG submission 69236) | Marine viral communities from the Pacific Ocean - ETNP_6_85 (SPADES assembly) (version 2) | ecosystem: Environmental > Aquatic > Marine > Oceanic | place: Pacific Ocean | collected 2013-06-19 | reverse complement strand
AACAAAAGTAGCGAAGTCTTCTCCTTCACGTTTAAGACGAATTGTTCCTTCACAAGTATATTGATATTTATGAGCCATTACTTTCTCCTTTCTGTATTAATTTTCCAGGAATAGTTATTTCAATATTCCCTTTATTTAATTGGTCAGCGAGATACTTAGGCATTGGTCCTGCTTTAAAATACTTTCCAATCCAATCGTTTGCCCTTTTTAGAACTTTCTCACGAGAGCCCGAACAATTCAAACTCTTTTTTAACCATCTATAAGGCGATGGTGCCTTTCGTCTAGAAGTCATTAACATTCCAGCTCTAACTTCCATTGTCAACGCGACTACTTGACCACATACTTGAAATAATCTACGATCCCTTTGCCAATCGTACCCTTTGGCTTGAAGATCACCTATCCATTCGTTCATAGTTCTCCTTTCTTTAATTTATATTTTATTTTAACTTAGGGAATAATTTCTTTATACAATTTCGTTAGTTTATGTTCCCTTTTCAGCGTACATATCGATGATCTTTTCTTTTTCCTCTTTCTGAGCATCAGCTTTATCTATACCAGCATTACGATATTCTTCGTCCTCTGTCATTGACATTCTCTGCAATAACTTAGGGTTAACATCAGTAATAATAGTATCCTTCGTCTCATCAATAGCACAAACAAAATTACTTATAAAGTCAGAAAAGACCTTAAATGTATCTTTCGTTGTTACCCGACAATCAAACTCTTTAAGAGCTTGTTCATCTTCTTCATCGATGTATATTATTATTTTTTTCCATCTTTTAGCCATAATATATAGTATATTTTAATGTTACTCCTCGTTATACAAGTTGTTTTTATTCTTCCTATTATAGATTTTCTTGCTTGGTATTATTTTTGGTTTAAAAGTATTATCAGTTACCAATCGTAATGCCACTGGGTTTCTCTTACCACGTCGCAAGTATCGGTTTGCCTTGAGGAAGTAGTGATATAGCTTTTTCATATGTTATTTCTTTCACATGTATATTCTCATACTGTTCATCATCTGGAAAGTAAAATATTGGACTATTCTCCCACTCTCCCATTAGTTTTGGATGCATATATCCTAATTGCATCCAAATACTTAAATGATTACTAAATGAGATAGGCTTATCCTTAAAGTCAAGCTTATTCTTTATACATTTAACTGCTTGATAAGATAAGTCAATCGAGTAGTTATATATATCGTGATAATGTTTTCCGAACTGATAATAGTTATCAACTACTACATCCTTTATGTGTATTCTATTTTTATTATCCTTTTTAAATTGAGTTCGTTGTTTTATTCTACCAAACTCACCTTCTCTTATCTTTTGAGCTATTGTTATTTTAGTCATATTATTCTCCATTAAGTAGGGCGCCCGGTTCCAATTCGTGTCTAGAACTATGGGGCGCCCATTTATTTTAAAGTTTATATGTAGACTTAGGTGATTTTGCAGCAGAACCAGGTTTATCTTTATCTTGAGTAGCGATAAATCCTCTTTCTCTGTCCCAATCTAAATCGATTGTTTTTCCACCAGCTTTTAGGAACTCTCTAATTGTTATTCCAGTCTTATACAAAGAAAATCTTTTGTACCCATTAGACCCCTCTCTTTTCGGGTTCTTCTGGACGCAGACTTGAATTTTAGCGTCCCTATCATATTTATATGTACCCTTAAATTTCTTAGGGTCCATAACTCTAGCCCTAGGTTTAACCACCTTTGGTTTAACCAACGTAGGCTTATGTTTAGTTGCCGTTTGCGACATATGCTTTCTCCTTTCTAGCATTATTAATACTTATAATATAAGTATTGAATCTCATATATTATACAATTAATTCTATATATATACAAGAAAATAAAAGAAACAACAGTATGAACTATATTTCCAAGGCAGCCTCGGGAGGTATTGGCGGTATTGGCTCTACAATTAGTACCAATACCATCTATTATTACTGGTATATAAGGATAGTAAGACAAAAGGTATTGGTATTGGCTCAGGCTCGGAAATATTTTAGCTGATCTTCCAGATATTCCTATATTATAGAATGAGGATTAGTACAAGGATAATTAAAAAGGTATAGAATAGAAATTCTTTAAAAAGCCAAATCATCTCTATTTTATATATTATTTTTTTCGGGAGTGTATCAGATTAGTTTCGGGATATTTCAAGTATTGAAACTACACCAGATACAGCATTAGCTATGGTAGATTGAATATTAAGAGTTTCACTTTCGATTAGGACCAACGGCGCGTCAAGCAAGTTAGAATGAGTATTAGTCGCAAGTGAAGAGATGCTTGTATTAAAGCTCGTGCTTCCATCATTCGCAGAAAGTGTAACGACAGCGTTCGCTCCCGAATTAGTCGTCTGAACGTTTTTAATTAAAGCCCGGGAATCACTTGGAACAGTATAAATAAGTGTGCTCCCAGTGTTGGCTAAAGCAAATTTCTCATTTTTAAATATATCAGCCAATGAACCAGTTCCTCCTCATGTCTTTACTTTCAATATCTGTTAAATAGGTACTATTAAGTAAGTTAACCCATCGACGTAGGTCGTCGAACAATAAATCAAATATATTTCTTTGATATTCGTCGGGTGCCTTTTGAAGGCGCGTAGAGGGTATCTTGGCCATAAATCCTTTTTACTTATATAGTACAGTTTTCTGTGTTAAGTTGCTATCGAAAACTGTCCAATGTTACTGTTATCGTCTAGACTCCGTAACTCGTCCCTTAGTTCTCTCACCTTGCGACCCATTTGGACCATCTCCAGGGTTACATATCCGTTCGAGAGGTACTGGGAATTCCAAAAAGACTCCAATTTTATCTTTTCTGAGAGTAGAGCCATCTTTTTCTCATCCATCTAATATAAATACCCCCGTACTTATAAGGGTTTACATATCATAATTTATCGTGGTTGTAAAGTCTTATAATGGATCCATTTTTTTGGTCTTAGGGTTCCAAGTAGTAAGTTTCTTCTGAAGATCAGTCATTAAATATTTTCCGATATGTTCTTGCTGAGCCTCGTAGCTCCCATCATTAAAGTCGCTATTAGGGTCGTAAACAAAAACCTTTTTAATAGAAGCTAGATGCGCCTTTAAAGCTGTGGCTAATTGCTTTTTCGTATTATGATACTCGATCCAATGATCGGGAGTTTTCTTCTTCTTTGGGTTCTCGCCCGTCTTCCATGCTATACTCATATTATCCTCCTTTCTTTTCTTCCTAATTTCTCTTTAAATATTAATTTCATTCCCGATTTTATATATCTTTTTAAATTTTCACGAATATCAATTTTTAAAGTTTCGAACTGACCCTGATTATGTTTTCGAATTTCTATGATTAATTTCTTTTTCATAGTATCCTCATAACTTCCAACTCTGATACGCCACAAGCTCCCTTGATAACATGACGTTCGTGAAGATCAAGTTTCTTGATCGTGAGTATATCCTCCTCGTCGAAACCGTTCCTTATGTTAATATATTTACCAGGTTCTGGAATCCACTTCGAAGAAGGTGATCCATGAAACCCGTGCCACCAGACAATGTAGTATTGCTTATCCTCTCCAGCTCTATACTTCCATCCTGGTTCTATTACTTCCATTTTAATATCGCTATTCCTTTCACTTTCGTATTCTTGACTTTCTCCATATCGACAGGGTATCCCTTAGTTCCATACCCGTTTTGATACACGGTCCAATAACTCGCATATGCCTGCGTCGCTTTATGATTAATTGCTAAGTCTTTTTTAAAGCAGGCGTTTTCGTCAACGTACATAACAGCCATATCTTCTCCGTCCCATCGGCCTTGAGTTCCCTCGACTACTTTCGTTCCTATAATCGTCTGAAGCGTGTCTAAATCCATCTTCGTCCATGTCTCATGGGTTAAAAAGTAACCATTAGTCCATATGATTGTGTATTTATGTTTAGCCATTATGTATCCTTATTCGTTCAGGAATAACCTTTTCGTTATCACATTTTTTACAACAGCGTCCGTTTTTTACTAGAGGCTCTGCGTTATTACTCCATCCCGTAAAGACTCCCTTACAGAGACAGCAAGTAAAAACATCCTCTACTTTGATTTCTTCTATCTCTCTGAATCCTGCGCAGTTCATCTCGACAGCGAAGTCATCTATAACTACATCTTCTTCTGTTGTAACGATAAAACTAACTTTTTGTCGTTTGCTCATCTTTTATATATTCTCCTTTCTTGACAACTTGAGAGCCAGTACACTCGGGACATAGGACTTTAATCGAGTTCGTCATATGCTCTTAGCTCCTTTATTAGTTCGTCATTAATCTTCTCTAGTTGTTTAACAGGTACCTTATCTAGAATAAGTTGAAGGGACTCGATAAGAGTAAGGCTGCCGGCTAACATATAGTTGATGCACGGCTTTAGAACCTTATCTCTTTTCCCCTTTAGTTCGAGGATAGACATTAGTTTAACTTTCTTTCTTCCCCTACAGTTAGGACTTTTAATTGTTTATATAACTCCATATCGCAGTCGATTTGATAAGTCTCAGCGTTCGGTGCCTCGATAAGACATCTCATGTGAGGCTTACAGCTCTTTCCCTTCTTATGGTTGTGTAAAAAATTAAATACGATTGGCCAGAATAGACTTCGATGTCTACTTCTAACAAACCGGTCTATGTTATCTTTAGTAAAGTGACGATTAAATCCTTCTTTCTTTGCGATTGTATTCGCCCTTATTAATTGCTTGGTCGAAAATACTCTAACTTTCATTTACTTTTTTCCTTCTAATTTACGCGTGGGCGGGCTTTGTACTTACGAGATTTTCACCTCTTACACCCGCCACCACTGTTTCGCTCAAGCTCTCTGTACCTAAACTAGCGAACTTATATATATTATAATTTTTTATTTCTCCTTTAATACCTTAACTTTTTTCCATTCTTCATTAATTTTATTTAAGTCTATAGTGTAACCTTCTGATAATTTTTCTTTATGTCTTCTCACCAGCATGGCAACTCTTGAATTACTTATTCCTAGACGTTGAGCAATAATAGTATTGGATAAACCCTGTTTATTTAAATACAAAGCACGCATGACTAATTCGTTCTTTAGTTTATAAGGTGGCATTTAATTATTCTCTCTAATATACCCTAACTTTTTTAAGACGCTGTCGAACATACATATTAATTTACATTCGAACGACAGCGCCTCCTTCTCTTATCTTGTTCAGTCAAACTAGCTGTCCCACCATTGTCTTGCGACTCCGATATCCAGTCTTTTGGTAGCTTGACCCCAGGTCTATCGCTTAGCGCCATGTTACTTAAAGACTAGGCTCGACAATAGACCAGGGCTCAAGTTTGGTCAAGTTACATTGAACGTTGCTACTAACTTGACCCCAGGTCTAATCAGATCCGTAGATTTAACCAACGCGTCCGTTGTACTAATTAGACCAGGGCTCAAGTTCTATCTTACCCACTCTCCTTTCGTTGTCTTACAGTAATAACCGAATACTGTTTTTCCTTTATAAAGTATTCTGGTTTCGTTTTCATTTGTTGTAACCAGTTCCATTACTTTATCGCTACAGCCCTGACTTAACATTAGTGTCACTGGTACTTTAACAGCTTCGCCATTTATTAAGTGTAAAAATATTGCTATAACTTCCATCATATTATTTCGCATCGTCGTGCGCATCGTTTTAGAATGGGTCTCGCACGACGATACTTCCTTATCTTAAATAGGCCGCCTCAATCTAGTTTCGCTTCTTGGCGGCCGTATAGCAAGAGTAGTTAATGCCTAAACCGGTTAAGTAAAAACTCGCGTGCCCATAGACACATCTCTTTACTATACTATTAAAAGACTATACGAATGAAAAATTAAATTATACAACGATTTTTACGTGATAGACTATATGGAGCTATCGACAGATTAGGGAATTTAGCCGGTCTACGTCACGTTTTTTTATACATTAATGGATAGTATAAGAGATTTCCGGGGATTTCTTAATAAGCTCGTCCTCGAACTGATTTATTTTTGGGAGTACTTTTACGCCTCTAATATGACCGAGTTCGAGCCTACTTTCTAAATAGGAAAGAAACTTATGGATGCGTGGATAGCAAGGCATTGAGTCGTACTCTGTGAAGTCGAATTTTTTTATCTCGTGTTTTGGTGTCTCGTACATAACAGAGACCTCGAAGATTTGTCTTGGCATTTCGTGAATTTCTTCTTGAAGTAATTCCCGTATCTTATCAAGTAGCTCGTACATTATAGGGTAATTCCTTTTTTAGTTTTTTCAGGCTTTTGTGATTTGCACCAGAATTTTATAATAGTTTGATATTGATTTACTTTTTCTTCAGGTAAAGCAAGAATAAATTCATGAGCTGTTGTATAACCAGTTAAAGAGCACTCACGAAAAGTATTATATACTTTTTCTTCCATAGGGGGAAGACACATGCCTGATACTTGGTAGCACATTTGGATAACTAATAAGAATTTCATAATAATTTAGTATATCAGACCTATCTTAGTTGAGACAATTAATAATAATATTCCTTAAAACTTTATTTGCTTTGAGTATAGTATAGTACTGTTCTGTTAACTCGGCGACCTTTTCTTCACCATGCGGGGCGACCTGGAAATCGTTACAGGTCATGATAATGTGAAATACTTCGTGAAATAATGTTTTTCCTAAGATTTGTTTAGTTAGACCCTTCTTGATTTTAAGGTAATTCTTATTAGGATCATAAAGGGCGTAGTCGTCCATCTTTATAAAGTGAACTTTAATCTTTTTATTTTTATATATGATCTCTTTTAGTTTCATAAGGGGCTTTCTCAGCCCCTTATAATTTAATTTAGATATTTACCTGAAGTGGCTGATACTTGCGTATGTAAAGATACACCACGCCCTTCTGCTTTGCCACGGCTATATGCTTCTCGGTCCCTAATAGATGTCGATCCACCACTCCGTAAGCGAATACCCTTATTTTTAAGCCATAAATCGATGAGCCCTTGCTCGTCGGCATATAGCTTAGGAAGTCTAGTACCTGGTAATGAGACTTGATCATGAGGTATATTATTCATATCTTCGAAGTGTTCGTGTATTTTTCGACTTAATGAACTAACAGCTCCTAAGATAAAAGACCGCTTCATACTTCGAATTGTATGATAGTTCCCTGGAACTGTCTCGAAGTGATTATCAGCTATTCGCTTAACAGCTTGCTCGAAGTACTTACACATCTCTTTACAGACGATCCGATTAGATTGTCGTCCTATAAAGACGTGACGTCTTACCTTTCTATACTTCTCATCTACACCTCTCGTATGATAGTATCGACACATATAAAGACGAGCTGCTGCGGTATATAGTCCACTCTTCCAACCCGAGTACTGAGCTGATTCTTCTTCATTAAACTCTTCCCTGTCGATTGGTTCGTCGATATGATCTGCGTCTTTAACTTCTGAGAGATTGAGATTATAGCGTCCTAAAAGCTCTTGTGCCTTGGAAGCTGCCATCATCATCTCGTTCTCTGAAGCTGACTTATCATTAGACATTCGTAATAAAGCTTGAATTTTCTTTATTACGGATTCTTTATCTTCTGACATATGATTTCTCCTTTCTGGAGAGATAAACACCTGGGAGGGATAACTAATCTTTTAAACTCACGTACGGTATTTATCTCTCTTTTATATATTATAAAATTAGATTAACATTTTAAACAAGTTTATATCGTTTCTTCTACAATATCCATCTTATCTTTCATATTCTCATTTGGACCTGGTCTTAAACTAATCGCCTTATAGCTTTTACCGATATCATGATCATGAGGTGAAAACATTACATCGAAACCATAATAGCATTCTAGATACCAGTCATTAGGATTTTTCATTGGATTAAAACTTTTAGGATTACTTCCTAAAGAATAACTTACGCCCCAATCAAATGGTCCAGCCTCAAAGTTAACAACGATTATTTTATCTGATTTACTATCAGTATAATCTTTATATAAACAAATAGAAGTTTCCCATTCCGGATCCATTCCCATTTTTTTACAAAGTATATCTATTTTTGTTTTAAATAACTTAGCTGCAGTTAACATATCTATCTTCGTTGTTACAAAGTCAGGTAAATTATTAGTAGGTAATCTACTCATTGTTTTCCTTTATCAAATGGTATATAGCTACCATCTAAAGACACGGCATATTTTTGCTTATTGTTAGTCATCCATTTACAAAGTTTAAAACCTAACTTGTAAATTTTATTAGCATATTTACAAGGATGATTTTGCAAATATATAGGTAATATTTCGTAAAGTTTACCTGTATTATTATCCATCAAACTTATACTAAAACTTGTAAAATTTGCGTTTTGTTTTTTTTCTTCCATAGTCTTTCTCCTTTCTTCTAAAATTTTAAATAATTTTAATCAGCTTTAATACAATTTTTTATATCCATCCAACCCTTAGCGATAGACATTTTCTCGAAGTCATTTTGAGTAATACCCGTAGCTAAGGCTCTTCCTGATGAGCCTTTAAAAAGGTAAACATCTCTACCCTTTTTTACTAAAAAGTAAGATAAACCCCCGTGTCTAGCATGTGAAATATGCCAAGCGATCTGTTCAACTGTAATCTTAACTTTAAGTTTGGTAGTTTTTCTTTTAGGTTGTCTTATATATTTTCCTTCAATCCAACCAGAACGTCCATTATTAATATAATAAACATCAGGAATTCCCCGTTCAATCGAAGTTTCTATTCGTTGAATAAAGAAATCATAAAGTCTATCTCTAATCTGTTTCCAGAGGTATTTTTCCATCTATTTTACAAACAGGGACGGGTTTCATTTTATGAAGGTTGTGTCTTCTAATTTCTTCGTACTTTAACCGATAGCGACTTTCACTATTAAACATAGCATCTTCAACTTGCTCATAAGTCATTCCTAATTGATCCTCGTCGCTCCGACCATCGTCCCATAATCCATCAGTAGGTGCAGCATTAACAATTCGTTCACTAACTCCTAGCTCTCTTGCTATATCCCTTACATCTGATTTGGTTAAATCAGCTATTGGAGATATGTCAACACCTCCATCACCGTACTTCGTATGAAAGCCTACACCAAAATCTTCTACCTTATTCCCTGTTCCAACTACTATTCCATTACACGACGCTGCGATTTGATATAGGGCAGTCATTCTTAAACGTGCTTTAGAGTTCGCGAAACCGATCTCGCTTATGAATTTTTTAAGTTTTAGAGAGTGATGAAAAGTATTATAGACATCATTTAAATCAACTTCAACTTCAAAAACATTTTTATGTTTATCTTTTAGCCAGAATATATGTTCATCAATACTTGTAGGTTTAGAGTTAATAGGGAGTTTAACAAGAAGTGTCTTTATATTCGTCATCGCGCATAACGTACTGGTTAGGGAGGAATCAACACCACCCGATACTCCTATAACCAGACAGTTAGCTGGTTTAGGCATATTATTTATATAGTGCGAAATCCATAATCTAATGTGATTAGCTTTTTCTAAATTGGTCATTTTTTTCTATCCTCCTTTGCAAAAATCATCATAGTTGATTTGGTAGGCTTGAGGCTTGTCGCTTACAGCTTCTTGTCGTCGATCTGCCTCTTTATATTTTTCTAATTCTTTATATGGCATATTAGGATTTTCTTTAGCAAGTTGATGAATACTTTTTTTAAATTTTTTCTTCTTCATTTTCCCCTATCCTAATTACTTCTATTCCTATTTGTTTATGAATAAAACGAAAGGGATCAATAACGATTGATCCTTCTTTAAAAGGAAATTCTCGAAATACTAAATGCTTGGTTCCTATAAAATAAGCTAATTCTTTTTTTGAGAGTTCCTCTTCAACAAGACCACTGTTATCAGTATAAGGATCAAATATAATAACTTTTTTTCCTTTTTCCTCTAGAATATTTTTAAGGAGAATGGACGGACTTCCCGTTATAATATTGGTTTCTGGTTTAAAAGATTTTCCTAAAATAACTAATGGTCTATCTTTTGCTTTCTCGATAAATAAATCAGCAAGCCACTCAGTCTGTTTCTCTCGCTGTCTCATTATATTATCGAACCAATCATAAGAGAGATGGAGACGGCGGGAAAGATGACTTAATGCTATATTATCCCTGGGATGACAACCGCCTCCATCCCCCATTCCCCCCGTTAAGTATTTCCCGGAGATAATTCGGTCTTTACACATGCTTAATGCACGAGTAATAGTATCAATATTTGTATTAGGAACTTTATGACATATCTCCATAATTGTATTCATCATGGAAATTTTAGTTGAAATAAAAGTATTATAACAAACCTTTATCAGTTCAGCGTTTTCGATAGTAGTACTAAACGTTGGCCCTTCGTTTATTGTTTTATAAAACTCTCTTACTTTCTCTTCAGCAGAGTAATCATCAAGACCTAAAAGATTTATTTCATTAAATAGTAAATCAGAAATAGTTGTTCCCATTGCAATAAAGTAAGGATTATAACATAATTTAACAAAATCATTTAGAAGAGGTTTAATTTCTCTACGAATGGTACCAGGAAGTACTGTTGAAATAATAACTACAATTTTAGAAGTAGCTTGCTTTTGTATTTCAGTGGCTAAGGATTTAATTCCGACTTTTAAATAGCTATAATCAAAATCAATTCTATCTTTTGGAAGACGAGTAATTCCTTCGTATTCTTTTTGATGTGGAGTTTGAATAGGAACGAAAATAATTTCTGAGTTCTTAACCAGATTAGGTATTTCTACTATATTAATTTTACTTTTATTAAGTAATTCGTCAGCCCATTTTTCTTTATAAGATAATTGTTTATTTTTTATATTTTGTAGAACTTTAGTACTAATATCATATCCATAGATAGTATGTCCTTTACTCTCTATTGCAAGAGCTGATGGAAGTCCTAATTTACCTAAACCTAAAAAGCCAATTTTCATTTAATGGTTCCCCAAGTTAATCCGCGTTCCACGTCAACTTGTAATGGTACCTCTAACTTTATACAACTTTTCATGATTTGTATAGCTTCGTCCAAACATTTATGCTTATCAGGAGCGATAGAAAAATCAAGTTCATCGTGAACAGTTAAAAGTAAATTAATATCATTTAAGAGACCTGCTTTATAGATTTGATACATCGCAGCTTTAGTAATATCAGCAGCTGATCCTTGAATTAAAGCATTTAAAGCTTTATGAGTATAAGCTCTCTTTAATTTTTGTTTATGATATGTTGCTGCTGCTTGAGAATAGGGAAAGGCTTTTTCCCCAAAGCTATCTACAGGTTCCCATAGATTAAATCTTCTCTTTCTTCCTAAAAGGGTTTTAATATATCCTCGGGTACTCGCAATATTTGAAACTTGATTTGAGATTGTTCTTACAAAAGGAACTTTAGAGTGATATTTTTTAAATAAACTACGTGCTGTTTCTTCATCCAGTTCTAATTCCTGAGCTAATTTTTTTTGACCCATTCCATAGAATAGACCTAAATTAATTGTCTTAGCTTGCTTACGAGGAATTTCTGCCATATCAGCGACCATCTGATGAAAGTCTGTATTCTCGTCTTGATGATAACTATCTCTTGCGATTAGGGCTGAATCAATATTTTTTAGACTAGCATAGTGAACTAATACTCTAGGTTCTTGTTGTGCATAGTCAGCACAGACCCAATCTTCTCCTTCTTCAGGAAGAAATAGGTCTCTGATTAACGGAGCAAGTTCCTGATCTCTTGCCGGTACTTGTTGAAGATTAGGATTTGAAGAACTAAATCGTCCCGTTACAGTTCCAGTAGAATGAAATTGACAGTGTATTCTTCCCTTTGTAGCTTTCTCCATAATCATATTTTTAATGAATGTATTTCTAATCTTATCGAGCTTTCTAATTTCGAGAACACATTTGCTTATAGGATCTTTTTGAACTTCAAGCCACGCCTGAGTAAAAGAGGGCGTTCCTTTATCAGTATAAGTATATTTAATACTTTCTTTATCATAAGCTCTTTTAATCGAAGCATTTGCCCATACGTTTATATCTGTACTAGCTCTCTTGTTTAATTTTTTTTGAAATAATTCCTGTTTTTGTTTTAGCTCGGTATATAGCGTCTCAGCTCTATCCTGAGCTACTCGTACTCCTTTTAACCTTGTATCGAATAAGAGTGGAATTAATTTATTCTCAAATTCCACAATATCCTCAATCTTATCACTCTTAACACGTGCCATTTGTTTTTTGAAAACTTCCAGCGTTAGTCTTGCGTCTTCCATAGCGTATCCTTTAACATAACTCGGATGTAACTTCCATAAATTTTCTTTTACTTTAGCACGTTTTCCAAATCGATTGGATACTTCCATATTAATTTGATCTTCATATTTCTCTTCCCGTAAATATTTTTGAGAGAGATTATTTAAACTATACTTTCGATTGTTTTCATCAAGAAGAGGCTCGATAATTTGAATATCATATACCCAACTATTTTGGTCGACTTTAAGCTTATTATCCAAGGTCATTAGCCACTCTAAGTCATATAAAGCATTCGCGAAAATTAAAGTTTTCTTAGATTTAAAAATTTCTAACATTAAATCTTTTACTTTTTCTTTATTTAAATTACCTGTCTGATGACCGACGGGATAATAATCATTTACGCCGTTATCTGTAGCGATAGATATACCAGCTAGATGTCCATCATTTCTAACTCCTCCAGGTCCATGTGTCTTTAAGTTAGGATCGCATGTCTCTGTGTCTATCGAAATATATTTAGCTTCTTTTATTTTTTCGATAGGAAACATTAATTAAGTTTTAATTTACTCTCTAATATGTTTTTATCTATATAAGTCCAAGAAAGACCTTGTGTCTTCATCCATAATTTCTTGGCTTCTTGATGAATATACTCTTCAGAGAAATAGATATGCTGAGCTGACGTATTAAGAATAAGTTTAACACAGTGAATACAAGGACTCACGGTACAATAGACTTTTTTAATTTCATAGACGTTCTTACACTGAAGTAGTGCGTTTTGTTCTGCGTGTATCGCTTCGCATAGTTCTAGATCAGTTCCAGTTTTTGATAAAGCTCCTTTACAAGGTTGATCGATACAATGAATTTGACCAGCAGGATTTCCATTATAACCAGTTCCGACAATATGTTTTTTTTCATTAACAAGAACGCAGCCAGCTTTACGTCGTGCGCAGGTTCCTCGTTCAGCGACTAATAGCGACATACGAAGAAAGTACCAATCAATTGGTTCTCGATATGTCATTATTCATACTCATGATTATTTGGATCAATAGATAAATCACCTAAGCCTATTTCTAATGTATGGAATTTATCTTTTATTTTAGGTAGTACAGAATCAGATGATACTTTTAAAGCTTTAATAAAATCATACGGATCCTCATAATTATCTAAAGCTTTATTAAAACTAAAATCAAGATGATCAGGTAGAGGAGCTTTACTTACTTTTCTTGCTTCTACATAATTAGTTTCGTAGATATGTCGACTAGCAGCATTTATATATAACTCTCCTAATTTAAGCGTAGGTTGTTTTAAAATATTCCGTAAGCTCAGACACATGAAAAAACTAATCGCACTAAAATTAAAAGCATCGTAGGGAAGTCCTAGCCATATGTCCTGACTTCTCATATTGGCAATCGTATATAATCTATCTTCCCTTAAAAAGAATTGAAGACTTAAAGTACAAGGAATATCTTTAGAGTAGGGAGGATTCTGTCTCCAAATCGTTAGACATGCTTGACGACTGTCGCGATCCTTAACTAATGTTTTTATACAATAGCTTAATTGATCCACGATCTTAGGACCATAAGCTCCAAAAAATCTTATGCCGTCATCACTATAACGTTCGATAACTCCCATATATTGCTTTAATGATTTAACATCATTTCGTCCGTCTAGTATCCACCAGGCTTCTCCCGTCATAAAGTTATAATTTAATTTTCTTTCAGGAAGTACAATAATAGGTTTATCCATATCAACGATGAATCCATCGTTGATAAGTTCTTTAATATTTAAGTGACGGGGAGAGCACTTAAAATCAAACTCTCTATCTAGAAAGCCTAACTTTAACATATAGTCTAAATTAATATTTCTTTTATCCATTTTTCTTTATCCTTTCCATGTGTAAACATATCATATCTTATAAAATCAGGTCTATTCATTAAGGGAGAAAGAAAACCTAGAAAATCACGTTTTCCCGTTGTTATTCCGTACCAGTGAGCGTGATAAAGATCAATAACTTTGTCGATATCATGGTATTCCTCTCGTCGTCTTTCTCTATTCTTTATATGATTTTCTTTAACTTTTCTTAAATCTGATGGAAGACACCAAATATATTTTGTACTTATTTCTTTTAGATCATAATAAAGATCAGTAGGATCATAGCTTGGTCCTTCTCTAAAAATATAAGAATAACACTGTTCGCTTGGCCAATGTCGATCCATTATTACCAATCTACCCTCGTTATGTTTTCTTGTAGCAAGACGTGCACTGGCAGTATGCCATAATTTCATATTCTTATGAACTCTTAAATGCATATAATAAACTTTCTTTTTATATATTTCTTTAAATGTATTAGCAAGAGTTGTTTTTCCTACTCCGTCAGGTCCTTCCAAAATAATTATCATTTAAGATAGTCCTTAAAAAATTTAATACATCTTTCTTTGGTCCATACTTTATTTTTAAAATCACTTGCTTGTTCATCTCGTATTCGTGCGAGACCTTTTGATCCATATCTTTTTACATAATCTTCTACTTCTTGCGGATTTTTTTCGTATCCCTTACCGAAAATAGAAGTTTCTCCTACATCACCAGCTACGAGTGAACTTGCATCGACTACCATTTTATATCGAACTCTCCACCAGCCGCTTCCTTGAAGCGTATGATAGTGAGGAGGACTAATTATTCCCCATACACTTTTATATTTTTCATAAAGTTCATGTTCTTTTAATCTTTCTTGTTTTAATTTTATATTTCCATAGTTTGTAATAGGCCATTTTAATTGTAAACGATCAATAAAAGATGATTTATTTAAAAGACTAGCCATTAACCATTCTTGCTTTTTTTCATAATCAGGAACAATAATATTACCATCAAATAGACCTTTTGGTTGTACTTTATAAGAATCAGTATAAGGTGTAGGATCCCAATTTAAAATATTTCTTGCTTTAAGTCCTAGGGTTTCATAATTACCTCCATCATAAGCTGGAATTAATAGATCATGAGGCCATTCTTTAAAAGCAAATGTATCTACTAAGTCCTCTATTTCTTTTTTATAATCTTGTGCTTCATTCCAATATCTCTTTTCTACATTATTACCAGCTTTACTAAATTTTTTCCATATTCGCCAATGACCTCGACTAAAAGTTCCAAATCCTGATAGTGAGTCTTTAGTTTGCCAATCATCAATTGAAATAATAGCATCGGGCCTTTTAATAATAGTATACATCGCTCCGTAGCAATATCGAGCTGATAAGCTATTAGGACCAAAAACATAAACGATTACTTTATCATATTGACTTACATCTTCTCCCGGGATAATTGCTTTCTGTGTTACATCATAACCAGCTTCCTTTAAAACTTTAGGAAGTATCTTAGCTGATGTCGCAATATTTAAAGGACTTCGTGCTGATCCTACTGTTAAAGCATTAAATCCTGTTACGAGAATTTTTTTCGTCATTCCATATCCTTTCATCTTCAATAATTCGTTCGATATTAGGTTCCTTAAAGTCTTTAGGTTTTATTACATCGAATTTAGTTCCACGTTTTCCTGTGGTATCTTTAGCTCTAACTTTTTTCATATTAGCAGCTTGTATTTCTTTCCATGCTTTATCGAATGGTAAATTAAAAAGCCACGCTGTTCCTAAGGCGATATAAACTATATCAACTAAAGCATCAAGAGCAGCAGCTGAATCTTTTTTAACAATTGCGTTTGTATATTCTGATAATTCTTCCATTAAAAAGGAAGTTCTAAAATTAACTAATTCAGAATCATCAGGTATTCCTACTTTACTATTCTTTTTAAATTCAAATTTCTTATGAAATCTATCTATATCGTTTATTAAATCTGCCATTTTTTAAATGCTAACCTCCATAACCAAGAACGTGTTATAGATACACCAGTAAAGATTAGAGCAATGCCTATGCTATCGAGTATTGACGGATATAAACCAAAGAGTGGAAAAATTGTCAACTGTATGATGATTGCTAAAATAAATCCTGATCCGACATCTATAAAACTTTCTATAAAACTTCTCATAATAAACTTTCTTGCGTCGGTGCCTTTCTAAAATCAATAACTTGATGATCTTCGCTTTTCTTATTTTTTTCTACTATACTATTTTTAATTAATCTTGCTACATATTCAGCGACGGGAGGCATTACTCCTCGAGCAATTTGTGATCCGATAGAAGAAGGAGGACCCTCCCACTTATAATCTATTGGAAATCCCGAGAGATAAGAGAGTTCCTTATGACCGAATAGTCTATCTTCTTTAGGATGAATATAGAATCCACCAGCTATTACTGGACAGATTTTATCTACGTGTAGTCTCCATTTCATAAACTGAGGTCGTCCTTTAACTCCGCCTCTCATTCCTCCTCTGACCCACGTTTTAGGAGGATTGTATCGTTCCCAAGTTGTTCTTAAACTTTCTCCCATCTTACAGTGTTTAAGATAAGGCTTCTCGTTTTCTCCCATTTTAAAAATAAAACCAGGATCATCTCCATATTTTTTTTTAAATGAATCTAAAACTTCTCCCGTTGTAGAAGCAGGTGAAAAATTTAATCTAGGAACACTTAACCCATACTTGGTTGCTATAAAGAAAAATCTTTTTCGACTATGATTCAACCCAGCGAACTGACCATCAATCAACATATGAGTGGTCTTATAACCTAGCTTATGGGCTTTATTAGTTAATTCCATAATCATAGGATACCCACCGTTTTTTGAATATACCCTGGGAACAGATTCAATCGCGATTGCATTAGGATTAAGGTCTTTTAATAAATTAAAACTATTTTTCCAACATGAAACTCTAGGATCTTTTTTCCAGGCATCAGCTCCTTTTTGAGTCGCTCCTAAATTAGACCACGGCGCACAGGGAGGATTACAATAAACAAAATCAATTTGATTTTTAAATTTTTTTCTAGGCCAATCATTTTCACCTTCAAAAACTGGTATCTTAGGAAAATTTGCTAAAAAAGTCTTTTTATATAAGCCAGGTTTCATTTCAAAGTGTGCTTCGACATCGAAATGTTTACTTACTCCAAGTGTAAATCCACCTGCGAATATATATGCTCCTAATGCTTTCAAAAAGCTCCTTTCTAAATTACGTTATAATTATATAAAGTCTCCGGATTTAAAAGATACAAGTTTTTCTCCGTTCTTGTAATAGCTGTATAAAAAACTCGATGTTCGTCATCAGGATTTTCATTAAATTTTTTCCACGACTTATAGGGAATATCAGTAATTAGAACTACATTTTCAGCTTGTCCTCCTTTTATTCCGTGAATCGTTGAGAGTTTAATTCGTGCGTGATCACTAAAAATATCTCCTGATTTCTCTAAACTTTCATAAAATAGGATATCTTCAGGATCTAATCCTGATAATATCTCTTGCCAAGTTCCGCATGCTAATAATCCTACGTTTTCTTTTAAATAATTAAGATTAAAACTGCGATCGTGTTCTATTTTTTTTAAATTTTTAAATCCTCGTGCTACTCCAGTTCCTGTTCTTAGACAAGAGTATAATTTTTTAAGTTCATTAAATTCTATAACTTCACCTCGATTTAATTTAATCCAACTTCGAATGGCGATTACAAATTTATTAGTTCTAAATTCAAATCTTCCTTTTTCATAAAACCAACCATTTGATTTACAATATTCCTCTGCACGAAAAAGTTGATAATTTGATCTAGCGAGAACGAGCCAGGAACCTTCGGACATCTTTACTTCTTCGATAGAGGATATATGTGATATCTGTCCTTCTTCTTCTTTTCCTCTCCAACTCTTATATTGTCTTTCTTTAATTCGTTCTGATAATTTAACAGCTAGTGTGTGTACAGATTTAGGAAGACGATAACTATATGGTAGTACTTTTACCTTTCCCCGAAGTTCTAAAAAACTTGTCACATCAGCTCCAGCCCATTTATAGATTGCTTGATCGTCGTCTCCAGCTATATATCGTCTTTTACAATTTTCTGATAATTTATTTATTACTTTCCACTGTTTTTTAGTTAAGTCTTGTGCTTCATCAACAAATAATATATCTACTTGAGGAATAAACTCTTGTTTAATAAACATATCTAACATATCAGTAAAATCAACCAAGTTCTTTTGTGCTTTAAAATATTTTAAAGCATTACTAAAATAGATTTGTTCTTCCCAATCATAATCACATTCGAGTTCTTTCCATACGCTTTTTAAATCTCGTTCACTGGAACGGGAAACTTCATCACAAAATAAAAGCATATCTCCTCTTTTATTTCCGAGAGAAAGTCCATTAATATCTTCTTTAGAAACTTCTGACATTTCTACTCTTACCACTTTACTAAATTCTTTTACTCGTTCTCCTTTAAAAACTTGTCCATTATTTATTCCTAGAGTTCTAAAACATAAACTATGAATCGTTCTAAAATACTCTAGATCATCTTCCATAATGGTTGGAAATTTTTCTGTTACCCTTTCTTTTGCTTCCCTCATAGCTCGACGAGTAAAAGCTACAAAAGAAATTTTTAAGGGAGGAACTCCACTTTTAAGTTCTTGATCTAAGCAATTTAATAATGTTGTTGTCTTTCCAGTACCGGGTGGACCGAATATTTTTAAAGTTTTATCTTCCATTTTTTTTATGTATATCTTTAAGTATTCGATATTGTTTATTCGACAGAAGAATATGATCTTGATCAGATTGCTCTAGACGTTCTACAACACTTTTACAAAAGTTAGTTTCCCAACCATTTAAGTTCTTACTGTGTTTTAGATTTTTTAGAAATTTAATTAAATTTTGATACTTCCGTCCCTCGATCTTTAATAAAAGGTCTTTTGGAATTGTTTGAGGAGCTATAGGATCGATTTTTCGAGCTAACATTTGAAAATATAGATTTCTGCAGATGATTACATCAGTTAGAGCATCGTGCCATTCTCGATAAGTACTCGTAAAAAAATATTCGTAACACTCCTTTAACTTAGGAAATTTATAATCGTCTAATTTTCCTTTTAGTTTCATTTCATTCTTAGCCATCATCATCGTACAATAGATTAACTTAGGAAGTTTATACTTTATTTTCCAGTGTCTAAACTCTCTTGCTATAATTTGTAGATCAAATGCTGTATTATGTGCTACTACTATATCCACCCTTTCGAATAAGTCTTTTAATAGTTCTAAAGCAGCTTTAGTAGGAATACCTGTTTCATTTGCTTCGTCAGTAGTAATCCCATGTATCTTAACAATCTCTGCTGGAATAGAGAATCCAGCATAGTACGGCTGCATTCGAAAAGCCATTTGACCTACAACATTTTCTTTATTATCACATAGTTGAAATGCCAGACTTACCATATGAGGTTGATCCTTATGATCCTCATCAAGATCACGTCTCCAAAGTCCGTTTGTTTCGGTATCAAAAAATAAAATCATTCTTGTTTTAAATTTAAAGTAAAGCCTTCTACTGAAACAGTTACATCTTTTTTTAACCATGACTGTGCCAATAAAACGGCAGCTTGTAAATCATTGGGATCAATTTTTTCTCCACAAGCGTGCTTTATTAAAAACTCTAGTGCTTTTTTATTATTCATATGCCTCCTTTTCTATTTTAGGTTGTGTAAACGCTTCTTGTTGTTTAGTAAAACTTGGAATTTGCCAAACGTTAGTAAATTTTCCTTTAATTTTTTTACTATCGTGGGTAGCTCCCTTATTTTTAAGATAAGCTGTAACTTCATGTAATTTAAATTCTTTAAATCTATGTCTTTCTAAAAACTCCATAAAATCATTAATTCTAAATTCCGTAATCTCTTTTTTTACTACAGCTTTACCTCGAAGTAAATCCTCTTGTACTTCACTTGCAGTAGAACCAGTACAAAATCTTTCGAGTAATTCCCATAATCTTCCCTTATTACTACTATCATCTGGTGCTTCTACTTGTTCTAATTTAATCATTAAATCATTAACTGTTTCTATCCATAGTTTCTCAGCTACTTTAGGAAGTAATATATTAAGATTTTCAAAAACTACTTTCTTAAAAAAGTTAAAGTTTATTATTTGTTCACTTTTTAAAGGACCAATTCTTTTCTCTCTAATAGTTAAGAAATAACAAGGAGGATCAGTTGAAATTTTTGTTATTCCATTAAGTGATGGCATTTGTCCATCATCATTTACTCCAAATTTACAAGTAAGACAACGAGGACGATCACAATAAGCCTGAATAGGCTGTTCATTACATTTATAATTATATTCTTTTTTATTTAAACTATAAAGTACAGTGGAAAATTCCCTATTTTTTAAAGGAGGATTCATATATTTTAAATTCATATCTTCAAGCTTATCTTCCCAGTCATCGGGATGAGCTTTTCTTAAATAAACTCCTAAATTAAATAAGCCATTATTACGTGTACCTTCAGGGAAACCTTGTTTTACGAGATGTTGAAGACAGGGAGGACCACTAGGTAATAAATCTTCAGATGTTTCTGGTTTATCTATTCCTCCTAAGTTGAGATCGTCTAAATTATCTAATGAAAATTTTTCTACCCATTTTAAAAATCTTTCAGATGAGAGAGCTTTACCATCATATATCGCATAACGATCAGTTTCTTCTCCATTAAAGTATGGCATATTTAACCAATTTCCAGTATCTCCTCGTTCTGTTAATATTTTATCTTGTCTTGGAAAAAGATCATATTTAGAAAAGTTTAATGAATCACATATATATTTTAATTTTTTAATCATTAGTTTAGCAGTAATGAATTTTTTAGTAAAAATAAAGAGATGTGCGCCACCACTTTTTGATCTACAGATTATTATATTTTTCTTTTTAAATTTTTTGGAAAGGTCTTCTAGATTAAGATTATATTCGTCAACATCGATACAGCCCCAACGACACTTATTCTCGTCATTAATAGGAATTACACCTAAACCAAGTTTCCCGGTTAAATGTAACTCCCATAATTTACTTGTATAAGGTTCACTTATAGTCTTTGCAGTTCCTTCGACTTTGATATTACTATTGTCACCAATAGTATATTTACCATAAGCACGAGTTAGTCCTGCAAAGACTTCGTGAAATTGTTCGTGTAACATTAAAAGTCAGTTTCTGAATCTTCATTAGTTACATCTGTTGCATGCTCGGAAGCTTTTGCTTTTCCAGTATTAACAGATTTAGAAAGAGTTTCAGATGCTATAAATAAGTGTTTCTTATCTAACTGACCGATCTCTTCAATCTTATACTTTTGCCAGGTTCCTTGATCGTTTGTAGCTTCAACTGTACTTAAAGTAAATTCATACATAAAGCTAGGTGGATCAATCGTTTGACCTTTAACATTAATCTTTTTCATTTTTAGAAGTGTATTCCACTTTCTAGAAACTGTAAGATTACTGCTAGTCATCGTTAATACTGCTGATTCATAAGTATCATCATCTTTTCTGATAATAATATAATGTTCTGCTGTATCAACTAATTGATTACCATTCTTCAAGGAACTTTTTCTTGTGGCAGGATCCGTGGTAGTATCGGAAGGTCTCATATCATAAACTTGAACAAATCCTCCTCCCTTTTCTCTTGGTATCCACTCAACATAAGACTTTCGATAAGCACATGGAATAACTGTTAAAGGTTCTTTATATATTTCACCAGTTACGGTATTAAATATATCTCCTTCTTCAGCTCCTGCAATGTATTTCTCATCTTTTTTCTTACGCTGAGGACTGTTACTTTGTATTATCGCTAATCTAGGAATAGTAATATCTTCACTTGTGATATTTTCTAATCCCTTACCAGCGTTCGACATAATCAGATCAGCAGAGATATTACCCACTACTAAATCCTTTTTGCCATTTTTTCTCGCTAAGTTTTTCATATTATTTCTCCTTTCCTAATTTAACTTTAGCAACACTTGCTTCATAGACACTAAAATGTTCTTCAGGTAGTGTTTCACCCAAAGAATATCTTTCTTTAGCGAATACCTTTAAAGTTCCAGAATGAACGTTCATTCTTTCATCATACGGAATACTCTTAAAAGATTTTCCTAAAATCTTTTTTAAGTCCTCCGCACTTTCGTGATCTCCACGACCAAAACTTACTTTTACATCGTGTTTAATTAAATCACCATGACCGTTATCTTCAAGCCACTTTAAAGCACCAGCACGTCTATCTTCTCTAATAGATACAAAGATTTCATCTTTAACAGAAAAGTTTGTACCGTCTTCGAGTTCGAAGGTTCTTAAATTTACGCTGGTCATTGCATCGGGAAGTTCTTCTTCAACTATTTTTTTTAATTTTTCTTTAGCTAATTTAACTTCTTCATCCAATCTAGCAATATTTCTTTTATTCTCTACAACTTTTTCGCCAATTTTAGTAATGACTTTGAGTTGAGAGTCAATAGGTTTTTTAACTTTTTTCTTGTCTTTAACAACTTCGTCAAAAATCCAAGCTTTATCAGTCTTAACCATCTTCTTTCTCCTTTCTCTTATTATATAAATCTACTGGAACAGGAAAGTAAGCTCTCTGTTCCCTATCGTATTTTAATATATTAACTTTTCCTTGATTAATATCACCAGCAACCATGCCAGCAATTACCATTGCTACCGGATCGCCCATAGCAAGCAAGAAATCGTCATCGCAATAGTTCTCTAATTTTTTTCTCATAAACCTAATCGTAGGTGCAGAAGAAAAAACTATTTGTTCTTTAGGAGGAAGTAAAACTTCTAGATCGCCAAATTTTGCGGCTGCTAGAACATTCCTCTTAGGATTTTCTTGAACTATATAAACTTTCGCCATAATCGTTCTCCTTTCTTAAATTATTTCTTTTACTTTTATACTTTATATATTATATAGTATATATAAGAAAACAGAAAGTTATAATTTATGCAAGTAAAATTTTTAGATGAGACAGTAGTCTCAGATTTTAAGTTTAAAACTAAACCATATCAACATCAATATAATGTTTTTATGAAGTCTAGGGATAAAGAGAGCTATGCTCTTTTTATGGAACAAGGAACAGGTAAGTCTAAAGTTATTCTTGATAATATCGCTTATTTATTTAGGGCAGGAAAAATAGATAGTGTGATTATAGCAGCTCCTAAAGGCGTCTATCGTAATTGGATTAATCAAGAATATGAAATTCATATGCCAGATGACGTTCAAGAATTTACAGACACAGAACTCTGGTCTCCTCTCTTAACTAAAAAAAATTTAGATAGACTTAGTAATTTTTTATCACCTTCTCATCGATTAAAATTCTTTGTAATAAATATTGAAGCTTTAAGTAGTGATAAGGGAAAGAATTATTTAACTCGTTTTTTAAATATGGGAAAAACTTTTTTCGTAGTTGATGAAAGTAGTGCAATAAAAAATAGATCAGCTCGAAGAACTAAAGCTTGTCTTAAATTATCACGATTAGCAAAGTATAGAAGAATTTTAACAGGAACTCCCGTAACTCAAGGTCCGTTAGACTTATGGTCTCAAATGAATTTTCTTGATGAATATATATTTCAAAATAGTTTCTATGCTTATCGAAATGCTTATTGTGTTTTAAATCGACGACGGTTAAGTAGTCATACGTTCGATGAAGTAATCGGATATCAAAGATTGGATGAACTTCAAAAAGTAATCGAACCTTATTCATATCGAGTTACTAAAAAGGAATGTCTTGATCTTCCCGATAAAATCTATCAACAACGGGAAATCGAGATGACTCCTGATCAGAAAAAGATGTATCGTATTTTAAAGAATCAAGCAATATTAGAATTGGAACAATTTAAAACGATAACAGCTCCATTAGTTATTACCCGTATATTAAGACTCCAGCAAATATTATGTGGCTATGTTAAATATGACGATGGAAGAATAGAAAATATAAAAGGACCAAATCCCCGTCTTGAAGAGCTTCTTTCGGTATTGGAAGAAATAGATGGTAATGTAATTATATGGGCTACGTTTCGAAGATCAATTGAAATGATCCACGATGCATTGGCTGAGAAGTACGGCGTTGAGAAAGTAGCTTCTTATTATGGGGAGACGCTGTCAGAAGATAGACCAGAAATTGTTAGTTCTTTTCAAAAAGGAAAGATTAAGTATTTTGTAGGTCAGCCTCGAACGGGAGGATTTGGTCTCACACTTACTAAAGCCAAGACCATAATTTATTTTAATAATACATATGATTTGGAGATTAGACTACAGTCTGAGGACCGTGCTCATCGGATCGGACAAGACGAGAAAGTAACTTACATCGATTTTGTCTGTCCCAAAACGATCGATGAACGCATTTTAAAAGTTCTAAAAAATAAAAAACGCCTGGCTGGCGAAATCACTGGAGATAACTGGAGAGAGCTATTTAGCTAAATTTTAGCTTGATTCGGATCCCCCAGGACCCTCCAGACTCATATTCTGAGTCTTGCGTGGTACTTCCATTGCGTCTTTTTTAATGGCTCTATCGTCATCTTCTATTAAGCAATAAGTCCCTGGTCGATCTAATCGATAAGATTTTATAAGGTCTTCATAGCTTTTGCACTCCACATATTTAGTTTCAAGAATAAATGGCATATCTTGTTTTTCTTTTTTAGGATTTTTATTATTTAGATATGCTAATCTTTTTTCTGACGCCCATAGAACACACTTAAAAGTTTTCATAAATAAGTATAATGTTTTTTTTCGATCTTTAGTTCTTTATTTAAATCAGGTGGATAAGCTCTCGATAATGTTGGTGCAACTGCTATATTGGATATACGCATTTTCATTTCATTATATCCTGTTTCCCTGGTAAGTACACATTCATGTAGATGCTGTCCACAGATTACCAGTTTCTTTAATTTCTTCTCCATAAAATACTCATGTAGTTCAAGAGCTTTTACTATTCGTGTATATAGAGGAAAAGAATTAAATGCATAATTTAACTCTTTATTATCATATATAGCAAAATTAATATAAGCTCCTTGGGCTTGATATTGTTTAAGTTTTACATTAAGGAATTTACAAAATGCATTTCCTTCTTCTTGTAGTGTTGAATATTTCAAATATTCTGATTCAGGTGTTTGCCAAACATCTATTACATTAATTAATATTCCTTTTACGCTGATTCTTGGTTTACGAGGTCCTTTTCCAATAACTTCTACATAGACTGATGTCATAAGACTGTTACTCTTGTCTTATACCTTGCTATCCTTCTACCGAACCATAATGTTTCTTTGGCCCATTCATACAAGTTCGAATTAAAATTTTTTCCATTAAATAAAAGTTTATTATTCTTCTTTTCTAGTTTCTTATCAAGTTCTATTACATCGTGTATATTATATTTAAATCCTTTAGAGAAAGGATATTTCTTAAAAGGATTATGTAATCGACAAAGTTGATATTTAAAAAGAGTATCCAATACATTCATATCTATAAAAGCATATTCTTGAATAAGATAATCTTTAAGTTCTTTATAAAATGTATCTTTATTTTTAGTTAATCGAATACACGACGCTTCATCCACTTCCCAATTGATATCCCCAGCTTCTTTTATAACATCTCCCCAGTGTCTTTTATTCTTTAAAATTTCATCCAGATTGTTTCTAATATTCAAATACTCTTTTCCTAAGTACGTTTTAGAATTTTCCTGGGCCTCTACTAAAAGCTTCGTATAAAATTCCTTATAGCCGATACTGTATATTTTTTTTAGACCTCTCGCTATAAACTGTAACGATCCTAAATAATGACCAAAAATAATTAGCCATCTGAACTGATGACCCTCGATCCAATCTTCTTTAGTAAATGAGTTTGCTTCTGTTACAAATTCAACAGTATCGTCGACCAGTTGTTCAGGATTTGATCGATGAGAAAATCTAGGTTGAGCTTTCATGGTCTTAAGACCATATCGTTCTTTATAGCCGGGTTCACTAATAGGAGCATTAGGAAGGAGCATCATTAAATGTATATCCAAATAATTATGATATCCTTCTTCCATTATATAAGTTACTCCATTAATAAAAGATTCAAGAGTTTCTTCGGGAAGTCCCCAGATTAATTCGACATAACTAGAAATATTTTCTTTTTCATACGTTTGAATAAATTCCCTTAATTTTCCTCCATCAACATTTTTTCTTTGAATGGCTGTTAGTACTTTCTTATTCATTGATTGAAGAGCAATCGTCATTCCCTTTTGAACACCAGCTTCCTCAAAGAGTTTGGCTATCTGTAAGACTTTATCAGCTTGACCCTTGGCCCATGTAACTCTAAAAGCTTTAGGATATCCATATTTCTTTTTTACTTCAACAACATACTTTGCTAAATCATAATCGGGTCCGAACATAATTCCAAAATTAGAATTAGCGTCAGTAATATATTCTATTTTATTTTTAGCGAGCCAGTCAATCTCTCTTTTAGTTTTTTCATAACTTGTTTTTATTTTTTGATAATACTGTTCTCCTATCTCACAAAATGCACAACTAAAAGGACAACCTCTAGCTGATTCGACTGTAGCATGAAAAGAGTAATTTTTATCTTCTTTATTTTTCTTAATTATCCAATCGAAACTTCCATCAAGAAAAGGACTAGGACAATCTTTTATTTCATCAAGTCTTTTTCTTGAGGGAGTAATAAACTCTTTATTATTTAAATTTAAAGTTATACCTATTATCTCTTTTAAATTATCTGACTTTAAAAGTATTTTTTCTACTATTTCTTCTCCTTCTCCATGTATTAAGATATCGATATAAGGATACTTTTTAAAGAAGCCTTTATTACGATCAGAAAGAGGTTGATGTTGACCTCCGTATATAATTAGACAATTAGGATATTTCTCTTTTATAACTTTCGCGATCTCACAATTCAAATTCCAGTTCCACATAAAACATGAAAATAATAAAACACTAGGATTCTCTATTTTATTAATTATATTAGAAGCGTTATCACGCGCAAAAAACCAGTCTTTAAGTTGATAATTCTTTTTAATAATTGGATTATTTTTTATATAGGACCATACAACACCAGAACTATAAGGAAGATAAACTTGATTTGCGAAGACGTCACTTAACTCAAAGAGATAGATATTCTTCATTTTTATTTCTTAATAATCTTTATAAACACTCCATCTACAGTTATAACTCCCCATAAGGGTAGGAACAACCAGATAAAGCTATAACAATTAATGCAATAACTAGAGCCCCTATTATATAATATTCTAATTTTTTATTCATTTCACTTGATTCCTTACACTATCTATGAAGTTATAAACACGACCAAA
>Ga0080013_1001786_pt1 | contig 27440 bp, 61 predicted proteins | sample ETNvirenome_6_85_FD_69236 | JGI IMG/M metagenome (GOLD analysis project Ga0080013, IMG submission 69236) | Marine viral communities from the Pacific Ocean - ETNP_6_85 (SPADES assembly) (version 2) | ecosystem: Environmental > Aquatic > Marine > Oceanic | place: Pacific Ocean | collected 2013-06-19 | reverse complement strand
CAAAACGTAAAAGAAAAATGGTCAGCTGAATCAGTTACATTGTTTACTACATGGGCTTCATTAAGTGTATTAGATGCTAGGCAAACTTTTCATATGGAAGAGTTTCGTAAGTACTATGATAATTTAGAACCAATATCTTATGCACACGAAGTTAATCCATTTATAGGTAAGAACCCTACTAAAGATAGAGTAGTTATGGTTAAGGTATTAAGTGGTGCTTTAACTTACTATGGTTTAAATAAGATGAAAGAAAAGAATAGAAAGAAAGCGTTAATTGGATTTAATATATTTTATTTTATAATAGTATTACATAACGCATCTTTAGGGTTAAGAATATAATGAAAGACTACTACCGTTTTATATTATTCTTTGTATTGGGTTGGATTATGTTTAGTATAATTAGTTGTACTACGGCTCCAATACATAAACAAGTTATACGGCATGGTGTAATAGATTATTATGAACTAGTAGAACCATTAGGTACTAAACACTTATATAGAGAAGAACCTAATGTGAATAAAATATATTATTGTCTTATACACGAAACTGCTGAGATTGTCTATAGATTAGATACTGATACTATATTAACTAAAAGAGTTAGAAGATTTAATTGGATAGTAGACTAATATTTTTTTTGTTATTTGAGTTAACTTTCTATTACTTATTAATGATAGGTTATATTTTATATGAACGTATATACTAAACAACTTTTACTTGCTATGATTCCTAAGTGGATTGCATTATTAATCTTATTAACTGTTATATATTATTATGTTACTTGAACTAATTTTTTCTATGTTATTAGCTACTACTGATTGTGATTATACAGTAGAGATGCATTATATGGTGTTACCTAATAGTAAACATCCTAACTATGAAGTGTATCATCATTATAATTCTTCTCGTTTTCTTTATTTAACTAACCACAACGATTTAGTACCTGATAGTTTATATCATCAATACGAATTTTATTATCCCTCATTCACTACTATTGACAGCGTTAACTCTCTCTATTGCGTGATTGATTCTATTTGGGAAGAAATATATTATCCTAACGAAACTGAGCATCCTTACTATGAAAATTGAAAAAGAAGCAGCAAAATTTCTACCACAAGAATTACAAGACGCTATAAATACGTTTGTAGAACAGTTTAATATTATGGAAGAGTATAATCTTGATACTATACCACCAGAGTATACTGCTAACTTATTTAAAACAATGTCTAATTATCCAGAATACAATAGTGTGTTATTAGATTTACTAGCTATATTTTCAGAAACAACAGGAATAACAATTGAAGAAAAGAATTAGATATATAAAAGAATATACTGAATTGTTTGGTGGTATATTAATGGCTCTTTTACTAGCTCTCTATGTGTATTATTCTGAATGGCAAATAACAGGTTGGTGATGAAAGACCCAGCAGAAGTATACATAGATAATATACAACGTAGACGTATTTCAAAAGATGCAACCAAGAAAGAAATTCTTTGGGTATTTTTAGAAGAAGATTTAGAATTGAGAAACGAGATAGAACATTACTTAAAAGACGGTTATAAGATTAATGCTATTAAATGTTTAAAACGTTATATTGATGAAGGGACTATACCCGTAGTTCCAGAGTGGTTTGTTGAAACTGAAGATTATAAAGAAAGTAGTCTACGAGAATTAAAGGATACTATTGATAGATACGCAATACGTTATAAAATTACTAAGAAGTTAGACCAGCTTAGAGGTCGAATAGAGAAGTGGGCTATTAAAAATGGCCACGACAATATAGGTTATCAAAAAGAGGTAAAGGATAATAAGACTGGAGAATGGACATATAGGTATTCTGATTGGGAGTTTATTGATGACCAATATGGTCTTATGATTAATGATTGGGATTGGCTTCCACAACCTAAAACATATAAATTATATAATAAATTATGGAAACGATATATTATTAGTAATACTTATATTAAAAGTAAATACAACGCGTAATTGACAGCAAAAAAAATTACACTTATATGATTAACATACATACTTATATTAAATGATATTAAATGAATACATGAACGTATTAAAGAATTATTGGGAATTAGGAAGTCGTGTAGCAGATATAGTTGAGCACGTATTAGCATTACCAGAACCTAAATTAATACTACCAACAGGTTCAACACCACTTAGTTTATATAAAGAACTTGTCAATAGACAATTAGATTGGAGTACAACAACTACATTTAATTTAGATGAGTATGTTATAAATCCAAATCATCCACAGAGTTATCGTAGTTTCATGAAGAAACATTTATTTGATAGAATTGATATCTATCCAAACAATTGTAATTTTCCTGATAGAAATACGCAAGCGTATGAAGATATAATACCAGAAGTAGATTTGTGTATATTGGGTATAGGTAGTAATGGTCATATAGCATTCAATGAACCTGGTTCTTCATTTGATTCAGTAACGAGAGTAGTAGATTTAGATAAACAAACTATAGAAGATAATTCAAGGTTCTTTGATTCAATAGATGATGTGCCAACACAAGCAATTACTATGGGATTAAAAACTATTATGAAATCAAAGAAGATAGTGTTAATGGCTAACGGTGAACATAAACTAAATATATTAAATATAGCTATGAATGGTGAAATAACTGAATCAGTTCCTGCATCAATATTACAGAAACATAAAAATGTAAAGGTATACTATTGTGATTAAGTATATTATTTTTACTGTATGGTTGTTATGGGTTATATTGTGGAATTTTTATTTTCCAAATGCTACACCTCTTGAAGATGTATTTATGGCAGTATGTTTTTCATTATTTGCAAAATCACTTGAAAGAAATTTATTACCATAACTAAAGTAAAGGACTAATATGATTGATAAGATAATGATTGTAGCTCACCCTGATGATGAAGCGTTGTTTGGTGGAGCAGAATTATTATCACACCCAAAAGAATATAAAGTTGTAGTAGTAGATGAATATCATGATGATATTAGAAGAAAAGAATTTAAAGCTTCTATGGAGTTTATTGGTATAGATGAATACGAGCATTGGACTGGTTATAAAGGTGGAGAAGATTATCATAGAGAAAAACTTATCTATGAATTACTTAGAGTATTAAGAGAAAGAGATTATAAGAAAATTGTAACTCATAATAAACAGGGTGAATATGGCCATCCACGACATAGAGCATTACACGATATATTATATCATTTAAGACCTGAACTATTATGGTGTTTCAATAAATCTGGAGAAAGGCTATCGGACAAGTTATTACATAAGAAACGAGATTTATTAAAAGTGTATAAGAGTCAAAAAGAAATATTAGAATGGTTTAGTCCATGGTATGAAGTTATAACTAAAAATGAAGACTTACGAGCAGAAAAAATATAAAAGAAAATTAACTTTAGGTCAATATCTATATAAAGAGATACTTGACTTATCATGGTCATCTAGAGGGGAATTATGGCAAAAATTAGATTCGGATACTTTAGAAATGTGGATACAGCAATATAAAATTAAAGAAGGTCATTCTGAATGGTCGGAAAAATATCAAAAGAATATATGGATAGTAGATGAGGATTAGAAGTTCAGACGTTGTTGATATCTCAGTGGTGGTACCCTGAGTGGCATCAACTAACATATTATGTCCCATGCATGTAAACGCACCGGAGAAAACCCATAATGTGGACACCGTCTGAAACTTCTAGTATAATGCAAATGAAACCAAAATATAAAATTAAATCACCAGTAGATAGTATTATTATCGATCTTATATTAGACCATTTTAATATACAATCTATGACTGGTAAAAGAGAAACTATAACTGGAGATGAATTTGAATCTCTATGTGTAGAAGCAGAACTATTGTATTTTAATCAAATTATGATAACAGAAGAACCGGGAGTAACATAATGAAAGAATTAGTAGCAAGTAGAGTACCACCAGGTGATAGGTGGGCATTACTTGATGATGAAAGTGATATAGTATATGGTAGTCTAACTGATTGCTTAAATCAAGTATTTGTAGTACATAAAGCCACACAATTTTTTATTGACGCAAAAAAAGGCGAAGTGTACATAGAAGATGGTGTAGATAAACCACAACCGATAAAGAAGTTTTCTTTATATGGAGAAGAAGTATAGAAATGTTATTGATGTTATTAATGAGTGTAATTATACCAATAATATTTGGATTATTACATACGATAGCAGGAACGTATCTGATTTACAGTAAAGGTAATATGACAGCATTAGGATGGAATATGTTAGGTTTTCTAACTAAAACTATCTTTATGTTATTCATGACTTATATGGGAGTATCAGTATTAGAATTTGATTTTAGAATATATGTACCGATACTATCATTTGTTTGGTTTATGACTCATATTGCAGAAGCGTTTTTTGTGCAACATCATATGAATGAAAATTGCAGTGAATACATGAAGAGTATAATACGATAAGATGATATTTATGAATAGATATATAAATACTAAAAGGAGTATATAATGAGTATAGAAAAGTTACAACGAGGTCAAATAAAATTATTAGAAGTGCTTGACCGACAAAGAAAGTCAATAGATGAACTTAAAGAATTATTTTTGAAAACATGGAGAGCTGAAGATATGGAAGAAAATGATGGAAAGTTTAGATGGCCATTTGATGAGCACGGCAACCTTTTAGATAATGTAAATATGACAAGGAGAATAGACTAATGAAAACTATGAAATATTTTTCAGCAACTTGGTGTGGACCTTGTAAGGCTTTCAAACCGGTTATGAATGAAATTAAGAATGAAGGATATCACGTAGAATTTATAGATATAGATATGTTATCTGATTTAGCAAATAAATATAATGTTAGGTCAGTACCAACAGTAGTTATAGAAGAAGGTGGTATTGAAGTAGATAGGTTTGTAGGTTCTATACCAAAACAACAAGTACTACAGAAATTGCTGTAGTGGAGATACCAAAAGGTTTTAATTTACCTGATGAACAGTATATAATATCTGAAACTGATATTGTAGAACTACTTATAGCATATAACAATCAAGATTACGAATGGATTCTATATTTCTTCGAATCATTAGTACCAGTTCAGAATATTAAAAATCATTTTAATACTAAAGACCAAACATATACTTTCGATGAAGTAATTAAAATGGCAGGGATAGTGTTACCAAAGAAATAATGAAAGATAATACAGTTTATAATAATCCTGATAATAAGCTTATGGTGAGAACTAACGGTGATCTTATTTATATTATATGTAATGTAGAAGACCAAGTTCAACTAGTTATGGATAAAATGGTTAATGATAATTGTATTCTATCAGACTATGAAGAATGGGATGAGGGTGATGATATGAAATGGATACTTATTTTTAAAATATTAGATGAATTTGATATAAAACCTGAATTAAATTGACCCGCCTTTATATTATTCTCTTTCTACTTACTTCATACAATCGTAGATAAATATAAAGCACTTTAAAAAAGCGCCGAATTATTTTTCAAAAACACAAAAAAAAGCTTGACGCGTATTGGTTTTATTCCTTATATTCAGATATGAAAAATAAAGGAAATATTTAGATTATGAAACTTACTGATATAGATAGTACTTTAGTCCCTCACGATTTTTCTAAAGAAGAAAATAAAATAAGAGAAGAAAATGGTTGGGATAAACTTGTTGATGTTTTACAGCATGCTATGACACGTGAAGAAATGTTGAACTCTACTGACGTTCCTGAAATAGATAAACAAATATTTAGAAAAACCAAGACTTTCGATTTTTATATATTTCACGAATACATTGATGATTGTCCTCAAAATCTTGACCAGTATGATGATTGGGAAGGAAGAAATCAACAACATTTTGATGACTTAGAAAATAGTTTTTTAAATGATGGTGTAGAAGAACCTGGTACGTTATGGTATGATGTAAGTATGTTACAAGCAGGACATCATAGAAGATATGTAGCTAAAAATAGGTTAAAAACAAAAGGATTTGTTTATTCGATTAGTAGAGGAGATGTTTATACTAAATTAGTTCTTCTAGGTCCAAAAGGATTAGCTCTTATAGAAGAAAAACTTGTCAACTTAAATATGAGACCTGACAGAGAATATATCGAGACTTTTAAATCTATCGAATCAATACGTACTAAAAAAGTTCTATGTGGCCTTTTAGATGAAAGACAATGGGAAGAAGATAGTAGTACACCTAAAGGACAAGAAATAGATTCTTTAGTCAGAAAACATCCTATGTCTCCTCTAGTGTATAGAGCAATGATGAAAATTAAGTACGGGTTTACATATACTCACAAGTCAAAGACTCAAGGAGGATTGATAAAAGATAGCTCATACCGCGTCCCTCCTAGGAAAGGTCCTAAAGATTTATGGAATTCAGTTTCTAAAAAAAAGACAGAAGATGGTTATAGAGAACCTATCAAAGCTGCTGAAAATCAGTTAGAAGACTGGAAACTACAACAAAAAGCGGTAACGAGACAAGCTAACGAAGTTAGTGATAAACTATTTGGAGTTGGTTCTTCTACAATACCTAAATGGATGTCTCTTACTTTAGAAAAAGTTATTGAATCACTTGATAAAACTTCACAACAACAATTAGATGATGGATTTGGAGGTAAGTTAAGTGTAGGTGACGCGTTATTTGATAATAATGGAATGGCCAATTCATTTCATAGATTATTTGAGAAATTTGCTCCTGTATTTATAGAAAAAATTGAAGGAATTAAATCTAAAGATACGATAGGAAATGAACATCTTGATTGGGAATCATTACCAAGTAAGGAAACAAAATATTCCACTCTATATGGTGAGTGGAAATTTACGTGTAAAGGTGTCTCTATTACTTCAAATCTTCCTAAATATACTACGGTATTGACGGGATTCATCAAAGGTACTGATTATAGAAATCTTATAATTGCGGTAGGTAATTATGGTGTAGATGAATGGAGTCATAACCAAGGTAGACCTCAGTTGACTAAAAAAGTCATATATGAAAATGCTACTTTTTTAGTAGGTAGCATTACTAAAGAAAAAAGAGGTAAGAAAGAAATTTTAAAATTGAATTATGAAAATAAATAATAAAAAGCTTGACACGTATTAGTTTTGCGTCGTATATTCACATTATGAATAAAAAAACAGTTATATTTGATTTAGATGGAACTCTTGCTAATATTGATGCAAGGAGAAAGTTAGCTACCAAACCTAATGGTAAATTAGATTGGGATGTTTTCTTTGACGCTTCTAATATCTCATTAGATGTTCCAAATGAACCCGTAGTAAAAATGGCTCAGTTATTTGCTGAAGATGGCTTTAATGTTGTAATCTTTTCGGGTAGGAATGATAGAAGTTTTCATACTACCAGAAGTTGGTTATCCAGACATAGAATTCCATTTCAGAAATTAATTATGAGACCTGATAAGTTCTTAAAGCGGGGAGATAAGATTGCCGATGGTAATATCGCTACTCAAGATATGAGGTTTATGCCTGATGAAATCTTAAAGAGACATATGTTAGATTTGTTTGTTGATATTGATGATGTTTTCTTAGTTGTTGATGATAGAAACAAAGTTGTAAATATGTGGAGGTCATTGAATTTACCCGTATTTCAAGTCGCTGAAGGTGATTTTTAGTGAAAAAAGTGAAAAAATCGGCACATTTTTGCCGATTTTACTTGACACGTATAGGGTTTTATTCGTATATTTATAGTAGATAATGAGAGAGAAAATGTCAGTTTTGAAAAAATTTAATCCAATGAAACTTCGTGAAAAATATTCAGCGAAGAATGTTACTAATAACTATTCATCTTTTTGGATGGATAGCGATTGGAATACACGCAATACTTCTATCTTTGATGATGAAGAAGTTAATACTAAACCGAAAACTGATGTAGTTGCATTAGCTGGTTATCGTAGAGCGATATCAAACTTTGTTACTATTGTAACTGGTGAATCAGACATTAAAGTTAAGTTTAATGATGGTGATGATTCTTATACTGATGGTAAAACTGTTACTATTGGTTCTAAATTAGATGATAAATTATTTGACCCTTCAGTAGGTTTAGCACTTCACGAAGGTTCTCATATCAAGTTATCAGATTTTGATTTTTTAAGAAATCTTTCAATGAACATTCCTAAAGAATATGTTGAGAGAGGTTTCAAAAAAGGTTTTAGTGAAAACGAAGTTATTGCTAATATAAAATTTTTACTTAACTATGTAGAAGATAGAAGAATTGACAATTATGTTTTTTCTACTTCACCTGGTTATAAAGGTTATTACCATTCAATGTATGATAAGTATTTTTACTCAAAGATAATTGATAAAGCTATGTTATCTGACGAACATTCAGACGAGACAATGGAATCTTATATGTTCCGTACTATTAATCTTACTAATAAGAATACCAATTTAAATGTGTTAACAGGGTTAAGAGATATTTGGAAAATGTTAGATATAAAAAACATTAAGAGATTAAATTCAACGGAAGATGCTTTTAATGTTGCTCTTAATATATTTGTTATAATTCTAAGTAACTTACCCGACGGTACTGAAAAAGTTGATAATGAAACTGGTGAAGTTACTTATGAAAGAGCTGACAGTAATGAATCATCTGATGAAAGTGGAAACAGTAGTAGTGGTAATGAATCATCTGATGAAAGTGGAAACAGTAGTAATAGTAATGAACCAAAAAGACTTTCTGATGAAGAGTTTAAAAGATTAAAAGATGCATTGTCAACTGGTGATGTTAAGAGAGGTCATTCAAGTGGTAGTGATGTTGTATTGACACCTCGTCAGAAAATACAATTAGAAAAAGCTATTGAAAAACAAGAAAAATTTATGAGTGGTGATATTCAGAAGAAGAAGGTTACTAAAAAAGAAGCTCGTGAATTGAAGAGTGTTGAAGATTCTGGTATGACTTATGAAGTAGTCGGTAAAGATGTCGGTTGGGATAAAAAAGGTACTAAGTGTCTAGTAGTTAGAAAACTTACTAGGTCTTTGATTGAATCCAGTGGAGATTATGAAACGGGATTAAGTATTTTAACACCTCATAAATATCGTAGGTGGAATGGTACTGAAGTTGGTTTTGTAGAAAAAGGTATTAGACTTGGAACTATCTTAGGTAGAAAACTTCAGGTTAGAGGAGAATCTCGTGAAACAAAGTGGACTAGATTAGATAGTGGAAAGATTGATAAAAGATTAATTAGTGAATTGGGTTTTGGTAATGAAAGAGTTTTTAATACTTCTTTTATAGATTCTTATTCAGATGCTTTTCTTCACATTTCAGTTGATGCTAGTGGTTCTATGAGTGGAGATAAATGGACTAACACAATGACTTCAGTAGTTGCGATTTGTAAAGCAGCTTCAATGATTCAGAATGTTGATGTAGTAGTTTCAATCAGAAGTACTCATGACACAGGTGGTCGAGGTAGAAGAAGTGGTGATAAACCTCTTATCTTAATTGCTTATGATTCAAGAGTTGATAAATTTACTAAAGTAAAAAATATGTTTGCTCATATTAGAGTTGCAGGAACCACTCCTGAGGGATTATGTTTCGAAGCGATTATAGATGAAATTGTTCCTACTACTAAAGATAAAGATTCTTACTTCTTAAACTTTTCGGATGGGATGCCAATGTTTAGTAATGATACTGTTAGTTACTATAATGATGAAGCTCTTAAACACACTAAGAAAATGATCAATGAAATGAGATTGAAAGGTATTAAAGTTCTTAGTTATTTCATTGGTGATTCATATTATAATAATGATGATACTATAAAAGATTTTAAAACAATGTATGGCAAAGACGCAGAGTATGTTGATGTAACTTCTGTTATGTCTATTTCAAAAACAATGAATAAAAAGTTTCTATCCAAAAATGATTAAATGGGTTGTTAATAAATTGTTATATAAACATACTCCAGAATGTGTGTGTGGATATAAAATGAAACCAACCAAAACTAACTTAGATGAATATAATTGGAAATGTATATGGAAAAAATGTGGTTGGGAAGTAAATCAAACTTTTAATGGTACTTTACATTGGAAAAAATCGACAAAAAAGTGAAAAAAAGACTTGACCTGTATAGGGTTTTATGTGTATATTCTACTATACGAAATGAGAGAAAAATTTGAAATTAATAAAAAAGGAAAAAATAACAAATGAATAATGTTGTTGTAAAAATAGAGATGTCGGGTAACCGATATAATGCGTACGATTCTGATGGTAAGAAATGGACTTCAGAAATAGGTACAGGTACTCGTAAGGGTGCTTATGAAAAAGGTATGGCACTTGAACGCCGTACTGGAAAAGGTGGTAGGACTTATTGGTGGAAAGTTGATATGAGTGAATTTGAAGTTACTTCAGTTCCAGAATTTGATGTATCATCAATTGATGTACCAACTGACCACGTTGAAGTTTTAGATTTCATTCATAGTTCTTACAAATTGAAACCTAAAGGTTTAGTTATGAAAGAATTAAAATGGAAATATTTGATTAGGTCTGCTGTTCGTGGGAAAAATCTTTTAATGACTGGTCCCGCTGGGTGTGGAAAAACTATGGCGGCTAAGTCATTAGTTAATTCACTAGATAGACCTGATTTCTACTTTAATTTAGGAGCTACTCAGGATCCTCGTTCTAGTTTAATAGGTAATACTCACTTTGAGAAATCAAAGGGTACTTATTTTGCTGAATCGTTATTTGTTAAAGCAATCAGAACTCCAAATGCTGTGATTCTTCTTGATGAATTATCAAGAGCACATCCAGATGCTTGGAATATCTTAATGACAGTTCTTGATTCAGGACAAAGGTATTTGAGGTTAGATGAGGCTGATGGAGCTGAAACAGTTGAAGTTGCAGAGGGTGTAACTTTTATAGCAACAGCTAACATTGGTAATGAATATACTTCTACCAGGGTTATGGATAAAGCATTGATGGATAGATTCACTATCGTTGAAATGGATGTTCTTACTGATGAAGAGGAACACGGGTTGTTGACTTATATGTTTCCTCATGTAGATGGTGAGTTATTGAAAGCTGTTGCTGAGATTTCTCATTTAACGAGAACCGAATCAAAGTCTGATGCGGGTAAAATTACTTCTGGAATTTCAACAAGAACTTCAGTTGAAATGGCTGGGTTAATGTTTGATGGTTTTGGACTTGATGAAGCAGCTGAAGTAACAATTTATCCTCAGTTTTCTGATGATGGTGGTGTAGATAGTGAAAGAACTTTTATTAAACAGTTAGTACAGAAGTACATCGGTGACGGTTCTTCTGATGACTTGTTCAATGAAGATGAAATTGAAGCTAATAACGTGAGTGCTTAGTGAAGAATCCTAAACTTACAAATAGAGAATTATATCCACCAAAACACATGGATATGATGTATGCGTATGTTATGGGTGAAACCGAGTTATATGACAAGTTGACAAAAAATAATACTGACCTCAGGATTATGATAGAACACACTTGTAATTTAAAGACAATAGGAGCTGATGTGCGTGAAGCATTGTCAGCTCGTATTCTCGGTTGGAAACACAATCCGTCAATTAATGGATATGATGCTGTACGTCCGGACGGTAGAGACGGTGAACTTAAAAATGAATCTTTACGTGGTGATGGTTTATATCTTGATAACATAGATGAGTGGATAGCAGAAAGAAAAAAATCAACAGGAAAAAACCCTACATATAAGTTAAATGGTAGAACACGTTGGAGTAACTGTACAGATAGTAAAAGTAGTATTCCAGGATACAAACATAAACTCGAAAGATTACAAGCAGAAAATCCAAGAATGGGAATAGTAGGATGGGCTGGACCGTTCGCTGCTTACGCAGTTACTTTTGATTTTAATGAAGGTAAAGGGTTTGCAAAAAAATTAAAAAAGAAATCACCAACTACAAGTACTGATGATTGGGTAGATGCACCATCATTACAATTGAGGTATATTAATCCAGATTATCTACATAAGAAGTATATGGAAACTGGACTATATAATGCATTAAAAAATCTAATTCAAAAAAATATTAATAGGAGTCGTAATGGCAAAAAAGAAAATAAATAAAGATGATAAACTTATTTTAGAAGTTTATGAGAAGTCTATAAATAAAAGAATGAAAGCTGGTCATGATGTTAGTAAAATGACAACCAGAGTAAGCGAGATACTTTCTAAGTATAAAAAATAAATTAAATTTTCTCTCACAACGAGCCGAGTTGGGTTTTCCTTTCTTCCCAGCTCGGCTTTATATTATAAAGGAGTACAAAAATGAAACGGGAAAGATATTCAAATTATGCCAAATATCTAGTATTAGCAGATAATTCTAGAGGTAGGCTAAAGGGCACATTCATACATTACCAGAACTTTAAAATTGTTAAAGAATTACTTAGTAGAATATCATATGTTGATAAATCTACATATTCTTATGAAAATGATATTTATAAACGTAAGGTAAGTCCTACAGAAGGCAAAAATATTTTAGAAAATATTGAGTTATGTAAGTGGAATGCTACTACATCAAAAGTGCTGTTAGTTGCATCTCAACTTAAATTAAGGATTTAAATCCTATGGGAGAAATTATGTGGCAAAGAAACTTGATGTACGAGAGTACCAATGTGAATTAATTAAGGTTGTTGATGGTGATACAATCGATTGTTATATCGATATGGGGTTCAATTTAAAAATAAAAAAGCGAGTTAGATACATGGGTATTGATACCTGGGAAAGTAGAACTCGTGATAAAGAAGAAAAAGTAAAAGGTCTAGCCGCTAAAGCTCGAAATAAAGCATTATTAGAAGCTGGAGTCTTTAAACTTAAATCTTTTGGTACAGGTAAATTTGGTAGAGTTCTTGGTGAAATTTTTGTAGACCCCGCAGTTGTTGGTGAACATATTCAAGAATGTATTTCTAGTCCTGATTCTGATATTGATTTATCTTCTGATGGTTGGGTATCAGTAAATGATATTCTAATTGAAGAAGGACACGCTTATGATTATCACGGTGGTAAGAAAAAAGATTTTAAAAAAGAAATTAAAGAAGAAAAAGAGAAAGCTGCAGAATCAATAAAAGACGTATAGTAGGAAAAAAAATATGAATGGTTTTTTAAGTGGATTAATATTGTTCTCAAGTTTTGCTATGAGGACACCGAATAATCCAGATGTTGTAAAAGATGATTATGAAATATCAATTGGATTTAAAACTGATAAGATATATTTAAAACGAGATTGGGAACGAGAGTTAGGTAATCAGTATGTTGATGATGAATTGTGGTTTGAGTGGACTAAAGGAATTCTTTATGTTAAACCACAATATGTAAATAAAACTTCTCGTAGTTTAAAATATGGTAAAATGGATACAAGATATAAAAAGGAATGGTTCAGTATAGGACATACAGCATTGTATTCTGATGATAAGATTGAACAAGGAACATCTATAGGTATTCATAAGAAAAAATCAATCAATGATCATTTAGAATTAGAAACAAAGTTTGATGGTTATTATTTTAGAGATGAGGTTTTAGATACAAAAAGATTTGATATGCAGGATTATGTTTCATTGAATTGGAAAGTATCAGATAAACTTACATTGTCTAATATATTTGATTATAATGATATTAAAGATAAGAAGTATTATAAATTTAAAATAGGATTGGAGTACAAGTTATAATGGCAAGTGTTTTTGCAAATGATAAAGCAAATAAACAAAAAAAGAGAACCCGACAAGGTTCTGGTAGAGGAACTAAATTTGGTAGTGTAGGTTCTAAACACTACGTAAAAAAGAATAGAGGTCAAGGTGGAAGAAAACGCTAAATATAAAGTTATAAAAGATTATCCTACTGTAGATGGTATGTTATATAAGAATGAAATAGTAAAGTTAGATAATGGTAAAGATAAGAATAAAGTTAGAGTTAAAGACTCTACAGGTAAGATTTGGTTTGTAGAAAAAAGTATATTAGCTATTATTTAATATTTATATAATATAACAGGAGTATTTAATGAAAGCATTGACAAAATTAATCGCGGCTATTTTAGCTATTTTAGGTTTAAGTTCTAAAGCTACAGGAAAGAAAAAAGCTAAAGTACGTAAAATTGATAAACAAGTAGCCAAGGTAAAAGCAGCGAGAAAAGCAGTTGAGAAGAGGCAGAAGGGCGTAAAGAAAGCTCAGAAGAAGGCAACTAAACCAGTAAAGAGAAAAAAGATAAAGGACGCGGAAAAGTTTTTAAAAGATTTTGCAAAGAAATGAAATATGTAATAGTAATGTTAATGTTATCACTTGGTTATTCACAAGTAACTTTAACTCAAGAACAAGCAGATAACATAGCAAAGAATATACAAGAGTTACAAATTAAAACCGATTCTCTTACAGTAAGTGATTCGTTAAAGACTATTGAGATAGGTTTGTTGAATGAGAAATTAACTTTAACTGAAGAAGAATTAAAGTTAACCAATAAGAAAGCTAAATTAGTTAAACCGAGTTGGTATGAAAATAAATGGTTATATTTTGGATATGGTGCAACGTTATCTTACGCAGTAATTGCAGTCGTTAATAAAGTAGGAAGTATTTCAGATTTATTTAAATAACTTTTTTACTAAACGTTCATACACCTCTAAAATATTTTCAACTATATTATGTTTTAAGACAACAACAATAGTTGCAACGATAATAATATGTTTTATGTGAGGATTAGGTGGTATGGCGATTTCTAATGCAACATAAACTGACATTAATAATTGTAATGTATATAGTATTTGCTTTTTTAAAATTTCATTCATAAATATAATTATTTAACTTTTTAATTTTAAGTGAGTCTAATATAATATGAAGATAGACACAGACAAATTTATAAAAAACCTACATAAAGAAATAAATCGTAGGAAAGTACGTAAAGAACGTATCTTCAATACTATTTATTTAATGGGAGTCTATGTCTTTGATTTTATAATAGACACGGGAGAATGGATATGAAAAAATATTTATTAACGTTGGCTTTAATCTTACCTTTAATGGCACAAGATTCAACTGAAGTTAAAGAAGAATTTACCCAGAAAAAATCTAGAGCCAAACGAGTTTGGATGGGTTTACAAGATGCTGAATGGAGAAAATATAATTCAGCTCATAATAGAGCTCATGATAAACAGGGTGGTATGAAACGTGGTGGTATAGATAAACGAGACAAACGAATGGTTATGGCTAAACGAAGAGAGATGCAAAGGAAAAGAGCAATTCGTTCCTTTGTTCGCATAGTAGTAATTGGTGGAGTAGCTTATTATATTGGATACACTCAAGGCCAAAAGAAACATCATAAACATCTAGGTAAAAGAGGAGAGAAAAAATGATAAATCAATGTGATAATCCAAATTGTGATTGTGATAATTGCGATTGTGAAAATTGTAATTGCTAATTATGAAACTTAAAAACATATTATTGAGTTGTGTATTTACCTTTGGGAGCTTGACTCTATCGGGGTGCTATACACAACTCAGTATGTTTCATCCGACACCGGAAGAAGAGGAAGAAGAATTCTATTCCTATTCATTAGCAGGTCCAGTAAAGTCAGTTGGTATGTATGCACAAGACGGAGCAGGAACACCATTAGGTATGGCATATCAATTGATGTATAATAGATTTGGTGGATTTAATGGTTATGGTAGTGGTTACTATAACAAATATGATTACTATAATAGATATGGATATCATGCAGGAAATAGTTCATATAAAATAGGTGGATATACAATGTATATACCTGTGGCACAATATCCTGATAAAGGAACACCACGAACTTGGACAAGAGATAGTAATTCATCTGGAACAAATTTAAACGTTACAAGAACAAGAACACAATCAAACACTAATAGTAATACTAATAGTAGTGGACATAGTAATAGTTCTAACGTATCATCAACAAGAGGAACATCAAGTTCTTCTTCAAGTTCAAGTAAAAGTTCTGCTGGTGGACGGAGAGCAACTAGAAGAAATTAATAAATGGAATTAAATGAGTTGAATAATCAAGGTAGACGAATGGATCAATATGAATATTCATTCATGGTATCTTCAATATCTTTTATATTACTATTGATTGTATGGTTATATAACATTATTATTTAGCATAAAAAAGGAGTTCCTCTTATATCTGATCCCTTCACAAGTGATACGTATTGCTCTTTATAATAGATATAATGAATATAAAAAAAAGTAGTAAAAATAATTAAAAAAAGACTTGACTCGTATAGTCTTTTATCGTTATATTATAGTAGATAATGAGAAAGAAAATGAAAGATTTGAATAATAAAATAACAAGTTTAGATGATAGGCGTTTTTGGGAAGATTTTACTCCTATATTCAATGATTATTTAAATGATTTACTAAATGTAAGAAATAAATATCGTATTGATAAGTATACTGATATTAAAGAATTATTTAAAGGTACTGGTTCTAATCAGGCTACTCAAGATTTAACTAAATCAGTAGCTGGAGTTTTTGAAGATGTAGTAGAATTGGTAGCTACTAAACATGCTATGGATTATTTTGCTTGTGCTTCTGATGGTTATGATGCGGTTGTTAATGGTAAAGAAGTTGAATATAAATTGACATTGGGTTTGGGAAATTCTTGGACTGGTAATAAAAAGTCTGTTAAAGTTCCACGTCACCTTCTCGTTAAAATGGATATTAATGATAATAAAATATCAGAATTAGGTGTATTTTTAGCTAACCTTGATGAATGTGAAGATTCTTCTTGGTATAGTAATGGAGATGGTAAAAAAGGTAATTATACTACTTTAAGATTTCACAAGAATGATGAGGATAAAGTTACTTGTGTTTATGGTAACTTAATACCTAAACTTAAATGGTGTGGTGTAGAATTGGAAAAAATTAGTTATTAAATTTTTAAAAGGAGTTATAAATGTTAGTTAATGGAATTGAATTTAGCGAAGTTGTAGATGTACTTGGTGAAATAGATGTACATGACAAAGAAGTTGAAGTTATTGGATATGATGAATTTGGAAATGAATATTCAGCAGTTGGTATGGAATCTGATGGTAAATTGGTTGAAGTTTATGAAGATACAGTAGAATCAAAACCTTATGTTCCAGAAGGTAATGGTTGGGATGTTGATGTTGATGAAGATGGACCTTTTATTACTATAAGTAAGGATGTTCCAAATGAAGTTTGGGAACCGGAACATTTAGGCGATAGATAATGATGTGGAATCACGACGAAGAATTTGAATATATTGTACCGAGTGGTAAACCATTAACTGTAGCTTGGAATATGGATGGAGATGATGTAGAGATTACAGCTATATATTGGGAAGATAAAAAAGAACAATCCCATTATACTGGTGATGAGTTATGGGAAATGGATTCAAATTTAGCAGAAGATATAATGAGTTATATTGAGAATGAATTTTTAGAGAGTGAAGATTTTTGGATGAGTAAGAGTGGTTATGATTATTAATACAACAACATTTGCTATTCAATGGATGTGGTATGAAATTATTAAAGATACACTATTAATGTTTGAACAGTTTTTCTATGTTACCTTATTGAGTAGTTTAGTTCCAGGTAGTATAATGGTAACAGGTTGGATTATAAAGTGGTTAGAGGGTTAGATTATTTAATTAAAAAGTTTGATGGTGTTATGATTGATGATTATGGTTGGGAGCACTATAAGGTAAAAGGTAAAGACTACGATATCAGATTTGATAGAAGTAGGATGGAGTGGGCGTGTGATTGTATGGCATTCACATTTCGACATAAGTTTAAGAAAAAATATTGTAAACATATTTTGGAAGTTCAAGACAACAAATTGGCACAACGCAGAGGCCGTGCAAGTGCCGGAGTGGTCTAACGGGGTGGGTTGCAAACCCATTATTCGCAGGTTCGAATCCTGTCTTGCACTCTAGAAAAAAAAGTGTACTCTCAAATATATGTTTATATTTATATTTAGAGTGTAATAGTTATAGTAACATTAAAAGGGGAATTTATAAAGTAAGTAAATATGAAGGTAAATAAAACCCATATAGGTGATTGTATGGAGTTGTCAAAACAACTTCCTGATGATTACATTGATTTGGTAGTTACTTCACCACCGTATGCAGATACAGTTTCGTATGGTAAAGATATAAATGTATTTTCACCAGAAAATTATCCTGATTGGATATTACCATTATTCATAGAAGCTAATAGATTTTTAAAACCTACTGGATCTTTTATATTGAATATAAATGATAAGATTGTGAAGGGGGAAAGGTCTATATATGTTATGGAAACAGTAATTAAGATTGTTAAAGAATCTGGACTGAAGTTATATGATAGATATATATGGTATAAAAAAAATGGTTTACCTATGGGTGGAGAGAAAAGATTAAATGATAGAATGGAATATATATTTCATTTTGTACGAGATACTAAAAATTTTAAAACTAATATGAATGCAGTTAGAGTACCATATGCACCAAGTAGTATAGTTAGAGCTAAAGCTCCTGTAAAGACGCAAAAATCAGCAACCAAATCTGGTATAGCTGAATTTGGTAAAGATAAAATAATGAATATAAATCCATTAGGGTCAAAACCAAACGGAGTTTTTAGATTTGATAATGCTGGAGTATTAAAAGGAGCTAAACATCCTGCACCATTTCATCCAGATTTACCAGCGTGGTTTATTAAATTCTTAACTGATAGAGAAGATATTGTTTTAGATCCATTTATGGGGGGTGGAACTACTGCTGAAGTAGCATTAAACTTAGGTAGAAAATATATTGGGTTTGAGAAAAATAAAGTTTATATTGAAGATTTAATAAACCCCAAAATGAAGAAATTTAAATCAGATTTTTGGGAATAAATTATAGGAGAAATACCGATGTAATACACAACACTAAATAGAATCACTAGGTCTAGCAGTACCAATATATAAACTGTCGGTGTAAATTCACCAAAAAATTTAGTGTTAGGATGGTATCTAAAGAGGGTCGGAGGCGGGAAAAAATTTACGAGTAACGAGTAGTGGCTCAATCCGGTAGAGCACTCGGTTTGGGTCCGAGAGGTTGCAGGTTCGATTCCTGTCTACTCGACAATATTATAAGGAAAGAAAAAATAAAATGAATTGGATATTATTAGGATTGTTGATAGCAATAGTTTTAGGAATTGGATATTGGTTATTTTTCGGTGGTGAAGAGGGACTACATTAAAATGAAAAAGATAAAATATCTATATAGAGAAGATGGTGGTATGTCAAAAGACCACATCAATAATGTTATGAATAAACTTCCAAGTGATTATTCAATTGAATATATTAATTGGGATGAAACTCCTAGTGCATTAAAGGAATATAATCCAAAAGGATCTCCATTATGTATTATAGAAGAAGATGGTGTAGAAATAGATAGATTACTTGGCACTACAGGTGTAGAACAAATAATAACTGCTATGTCTGATGATAAAAATTATGAAAGATATAGTCGGGCAGGCAATGATACTATTTTACAAAAAGCTTTGGGAGATTATTAAATGAACTTAACTTGGTTTTACTTCCATTGTGTATTAGCATTGGTTGTATTATATAAAGACTACAACGGAACATTAGAAGAATCATTAAATAAATTCGAATCGAAAATTGGTTTATATACATATGTGGATACTTCTCATAGAGAAGAAGAAGCACCATTCTATATACCACCAATTGAAGAAGAAATAGATTCAACATTTATACTACCAGATTATGAAGGTATTGATGTACCTGTTGATTCAACTATGGATAGAGGTGAAAATGAATAATACTTATAGTAATAAAATTAAAGATCACGTTTTAAATTGGGATAGGTTACAACAAGATATTAAAGATACCTTGATAGCATTATCAGACGAGTATGGTACTGAGCAAGCATTGGATATGTATAAAGATTGTGATTCTTATGAATTTCTAATTGAACATCCAGACAAACAACAAAGATTTTCGATGAATAATCTTATTGAAAGATTAAAAGAACGAGGAGAATCTTAATGTTTGACAAAACAATAAAACTTACAGGTGAATATCCAAGTGATTTTAAACCTACAATGTCGGTAATGGAGATACAACAATACTTTGATGCGTATAGTTTTCATGATGGTAGAATGATAGGTGGTTCTAAATCACATTATCATATGGAACATCCAGATGATTTAATTGTATTCAATGCTAATGTATTGATGCCAGGTTATGGTAAAGTGTGGTATGGTGATTTAAATCTTACAGAAGATTATTTAGTATTAAAAGATATTGCAAAATCTCTGAACTCGACTTTGTATGTATTGTGGGAAAGGGATGGTAGATTTGGTGAAGAAAATAAACCAATTGATGAGTTGATTAAAAAGGCAGTTTGGAATACTGACGAAGATAAACCCACTAATGAATGGTATAGAAATAAAGTAAAGGGTGATTATGAATGAAGAAGAATATATAGGTACTATTATTAATATAAATAATAAACCATGGCGAGTTGCTGAGAAAGTGTTGACTAGGGAATGGAAATATACTTTATCTCATGAAAAAATTGATGGTACTTATGAATCAATGAGCTTAAATGAGAGTGCATTAGAACAAATAGTTAAATCTGGAAGTAAAGTTTTAGATAGTGAACTTAAATAAAATTTATTTAGGAAATTGTTTAGATGTATTAAAATCTTTTGATGAAAAAGTTTTTGATATAGGGATAACATCACCACCGTATAATAAATTACAAGCAGGCGGTGGTAAAGGTTCTCTTTTTGGTCCTATAATTTATGATAGTTTTAATGATACTTTACCAGAAGATGAATATCAGAGTCTACAAATTGAAGTGCTTAATGAATTATATAGAACAATTAAACCAGGTGGTAGCTTTTTTTATAATCATAAAGTTCGCCATAGTAAGAATAGTATCATACATCCAATTGAATGGTTGATTAAAACAGATTGGAGTATAAAACAAGAAATAGTATGGGATAGAATGACTGCGATAAATATGAGAGGATTTCATTTTTGGCAAAATGATGAGAGGATTTATTGGTTATATAAACCTAAAGAGGATAAGACTTCTGATGAAATGAAATCAAAACATGCGAAGTTATTATCAATATGGAGATTTTTACCTGATAGATATAATAATCATCCAGCTCCATTCCCATTAGTATTACCAATAAGAATTATTAAGTCGTTGTTAAATGGTAAAAATGGATTAGTTATAGATCCTTATATGGGAAGTGGAACAACTGCGGTAGCATCTAAATTATTAGGATGTGATTATGTAGGTATAGATGTATCAGAAAAATATATAAAAGATGCTCAGGATAGAATAGATAAGTTTGAAACAGAAAGAGATATTTTAGATGAGGAAAATAAATTGCATGCTATAACTGGTAAGACGTATATTGAACGAATGAGAGCAAAACAAATTAAAGAAAATGAATTTTGGGATGTAAAATGAGTTACGAAAAAGTTAAGATGCCAAAGAGATGTAAAGTGTGTGGAGAAGATCCTACTATAAGAGAAAGTGGTGGGATGTATAAAGATAAAGATAAAAAATTAGCAAAAGAGTATTGTCAGAGTACTGCTCATAGCCATCAAACTATTAAACCTATATGGAGACCATGTTGTGGAGCATTAGATTATTATAGTGTAAGAATGAAAAAAAGTAAAGATCCACATTGGAAAAAGAAATAAAATTATGATTATATATGTAGATATAGACGAAACAATTTGTATAACAAATAGTGATAGAGATTATACATCATCAAAACCTATTCAGAAGAATATAGATATAATAAATGCCTTACATGAAAAAGGACATAGAGTTGTATATTGGACTGCTAGAGGAACAGGTACTGGAGCAGATTGGTTTCATCTTACTATAAATCAGTTAACAGAGTGGGGATGTAAATACCACGAATTACGGATGGGAAAACCAATGTATGACTTATTTATAGATGATAAGAATATTAATGTTAAAGATATTGAAAAATTAGAAAGTTATTTGAATGATTAGATTTGCGTACGGTATAGTACGCTGGGGGGCAGGGTGTTTCCTCCTTTCTACCCGCCCCCCGTATATTTGGCCCCTTCGTCTAGTGGTCAGGACTCCAGGTTTTCATCCTGGCAACAGCAGTTCGATTCTGCTAGGGGCTACGATATGATTAATGAATACTATAGAAAGGTTTGGATTAATGGGTGTTTTGATATCTTACATAGAGGACATATAGAATTATTTAAATATGGTAAAGATCTAGGAGATGAGCTTATGGTAGGTTTAGATGATGATGGTATGATTAAAAGATTCAAAGGAGATAAACGGCCGTACAATACTTTACAAGATAGGATAGAAGTAATCAAGTCTATTAAGTATGTAGATTCTGTATGTTCGTTTCATTCAACCGAAACCTTATATAAATCTATTGAGGATTACAAACCAAATATAATAGTGGTAGGTTCAGATTGGAAAGGTAAAGTAATAATAGGTAAAGAAATACCAGAGGAAATAAAATATTTTGATAGAGTAGGAGATTACTCTACTACTAAGATATTAGGAGAAGTATGAAAATAAATATATTAAAGAATTATTGGGAACTAGGTTCAGTTGTAGCAGATATTGTTGAACATATATTATCATTACCAGAACCTAAATTAATATTACCAACAGGTTCAACACCACTTAGTTTATACAAAGAATTAGTTAATAGAGATTTAGATTGGAGTACTGCTACTACATATAACTTAGATGAGTATGTTGATAATACAATTCAGGAACAAAGTTATAAATACTTTATGTGGGAAAACTTATTTAATCATATTAATATAAATGAGGATAATGTATTTTTCCCAAGCGATATTGCAGTTTGGCCAGATATGGATTATGGAGTTGGAGTAGATTTATGTTTATTGGGTATTGGTGGTAATGGACATATAGCATTTAATGAACCAGGTTCTTCATTTGAATCAGAAACAAGAATGGTAGATTTAACAAAAGAAACAATTAAAGACAATTCAAGATTTTTCCCAACTATAGATGATGTACCCAAACAAGCACTCACTATAGGACTAAAACCTATTATGAGTTCAAAGAAGATAGTGTTGATGGTAAGTGGTGAACATAAATTAAACATAATGAATGTGGCTATGGCAGGTGAAGTAACAGAAAGTATTCCAGCATCCATATTACAAACACATAATAATGTACAGGTATATTATTGTGATATCTAAGATATATAATAGTAAGAACTTTTGGTTTAAAGTTGGTGGTAGAAAGGGAAAAGGTAAGAAATGGATAGAAAAAAAATCTACTGGACAAGGTTTGATGGTTGGTAAAGTTGGTAAAGCACATAAAAATTTAAATCAACATACTGAAAAAATTAAGAAGCTGACAAATAAAGAAAGAATAGATAGGATAAAAAAATAATAATGATTGATAAGTTAATGATTACGGCACACCCTGATGACGAAGCACTATTTGGTGGAGCTGAATTATTAACATATCCAAAAGAATATAAAGTTGTAACGGTAGATGAGTATCATAGTAAGATTAGAAGAAAAGAATTTAAAGCATCTATGAAGTTTATAGGAATAGAAGAATACGAACATTGGACAGGTTATAAAGGTGGAGAAGATTATCATAGAGAAAAACTTATCTATGAATTACTGAGAGTATTGAGAGAAAGAAAATATAAAAAAATAGTAACACATAATAAACAAGGTGAATACGGACATCCAAGACATAGAGCTCTACACGATATACTAAATCATTTAAGACCTGATATATTATGGCAGTTTGATAAGTGTAGAGAAAGATTACCTAAAGATGTATTGAATAAGAAAAGAGATTTGTTAAAAGTGTATGGGAGTCAAAGAGATGTATTGGATTGGTTCAGTCCTTGGTATGAAACACTAACAAAGGTTAATACATGATACATCCGACAATAATACAATTTATGTATCCAAAAAGAACTTTGACTTCAACATATTTAAATAAGTTGGCAGACTTAGTAATATTTTATTGGGAATATAGACATGACAATCCTGATATACAACTAGCTGAAGCTTGATTAATAATGACTGAAAATGAAAACTTACGAACAAAAGAAATATAAAAGAAAACAAACTTTAAGTCAATATTTATATAATAGAATACGGGAATATCAAAACACTCCTGAAGTAAGACGAAATAAAGCTATGTCATGGCCAGATGGATTTTATTTTAGATCAGAAGATATAGAGTTTTGGATACAACAATATAAAATTAAAGAAGGGCATTCAGAATGGTCTGAAACTTATAAAAGAAATTTTTGGGTTGAGGATGAAGTTCAAATGTCCCCTTCGTCTGCGGATATCGTATAATGGTAATACCTCAGCCTTCCAAGCTGATGCTGTCGGTCCGATTCCGTCTATCCGCTCAAATGGGGCTACAAAAAAAGATCCGAAACCTCTTGACTTGTACTGGTTTTATGTTGTAAGATCAAGTATGAAAAAGAGAGTTAAAATAATGAATTTCGAAACATCACTTGAAAACTTCTTATCCGTTGTTACGGAAAATACTAAAAAGTATTACAAAACTAATTATTCTAATTTAACTCCACCTGTATATGTTAATCTTGGTGGACGTAAGTATAATAAGATTGTTAGTGATGATGGTAATAGGAATAGTGTCTACTGTTTTGTTGAAAAATCTACTGGTTTAATTTATAAGCCAGCTGGATATAGGGCTCCCGCTAAAGGTGCTCGTGGTTCTATATATGAACCAGCAACCTTCAAAAATTCTGATCCACACGGTAGTTGGTTATATTACAGGTAATTAATGAATTCAAAGGATATGTTAAACATAACTCAAGTTGTACCATCTAAAATGGAAAAATATATTAAAGAAAATAAGTCTAGGTATGGTAGGAGAATAGAACAACTTGGAGTTATTATTGCTGATAATAGTTATATTCCTAAAGGTAGTGAGAATACATATCACGAATTTATATTCAGTATGTGGCAAGCTTTAGTAACTGGTAGAAGGATTACACCAAAGATGGAATCCGCTATTACTAATATTGTTAAGGTATATGCAAAACATTTAAAAAAAGAAAATGATCCTGAGTATCGAAAAAATAAATTATCTTATATAGAAACTACCTTAAATAAATTGAATAGTCTTAAAGGAAAATTACACACAGCTAACTATAGTAAATCTTATGAGAGTAATTCAGAATATTTCTTAAATTCAATTTCAGAACACGTTAAAGCTCGTGGTAGTTTAACTGTTAAACAGAGAAAAGCTTTAAATAAAATGCATAAACAATTTACAAAAAGGATAGAGAAAAATAATGGAGTATAGTGAAGTAAAAGAATTTGCTAGAAAGTATAAAAAAGAAGTTTTACCTTTATTAAAGTCTAAAGGTTTTACAGTTGCTGTTAAAACATCAAGCAAAACTTATTATAATGATGGAAGAATTTCTATTATGATTAAATCTGTACCTTCGAACTTTGATGTGTATGATCCAGATAATTCTTATATAAGACAATTGACAGATAATGCTCAAAAATTACTTGATACTATAAAAAATAGAATTCGTACTTTAGCTGTAGCAAAAGATTTAGATTTAGATGTTGATATGATGTATGATAGAAACATCCCAAGGAATTAAAAAAACATCTTGACTTTGGTCGCAGAATGTTGTAAGATCAGTATAGAGTTAAAGGAATAAAATATGTTAGAGAAATTAAAAGAAATGTTAAAATCATTAGAATCAATGGAAGGTTCATTAGATGACGCTTTCTATTCGTTACCAGAGTATAATGCTAATACTGATAGTAGGACTTATATAGATTCTGCTAGAGATGAGTTGTATACTTTGAAAGAAGATCTTGAAGAAGTTAAAAGAGAGATTGAATTAAACGTATAATGTTTACAATTAAAGGTACAATGAATCCAACGGTAGTTAATACTACTTCTGGTACTTTTGCAGTAAGTGGTTCTAATTGGAAATCTGTTCCAGTTGGAACTAAACTTAAAGATATTAAGTGGGTTAATACTTCACCTAAAGTTAGGAAGAGTAAACCTAAGAGTTGGAAAGTAAAAGATTATACAGTTTTTTTTAATGGAAGTTTTTACAGTTGTACATGTTTAGGTTATATTTATAGGCATAAGTGTAAACACATTACGAAAGTTAGTGAATCATTTCGACCAAGCAGAGGCCGTGCTGGTGCCGGAGTGGTTTAACGGGGTGGTTTGCAAAACCATTATTCATCGGTTCGAATCCGATCCAGCACTCAAGGAGATGTATGGTACATATTAAAGAAATACTAAAAAGACTTATTGAAGTTCGTAACGGAACTGATGAAGGTCATACACGATCTGCATTAGATTTGTTAATTTGTGATATAGAAGATGAGATAGTTGAAATAGAAAATTTAATTAAAGAAGCAAATGAAATGGGCTTTGATGAATTAGAAGAAATATTTCTTAAAGAAATGTTAGATCATGCATTTAGAACTGGCGAAATAGGATTCGCTTAAATAAAAAGAGGAAAGAATGGTTCGAAAAAAGAAAATAGAGTATCATAGTTATACTGAAGGGAATACAAGATATATGTCTTGTCAGATTTGTGGTAATTATGAAATAGTTGGTGAAGAAGCCGTCGCAGTAAAATGTAGTAGATGTGTGAGTATGATAATGATGAGAGAGTTTCCAATAGAAGATAAAAGTTATAAATCTACAGGTCGTCCAGTAGGATGGCATTGGATGAAAGAATTTGTTGATAAGGATGGTAAGGTATTTCATAAGGGTAAAGAACAACCTAAACTGAAGGGCACGCTAAAACCTACAAAGGTTACACCACCAAAGAAAACTAAGCGTCGTACTAAAGAAGAGATGTTAGTTGCTCAATATAATAAGAAAAAGGCAGCTCTTAAAAAAGCTGTACAGAAACAAAAAGACTTTCTAAATCATAATATAGATAAAGGATAAAAATGAATCGAAAACAGTTTACAGAAGCTAGTGGAGATTTTTCATTATATGGTGTAGCAAGATTCACAACATATATGATGTCTGCAGTGGCATTATACTTGGAAAATTTTCAAGTAGCTGCAATAGCATTTGGATTTGGAGCCACACTTGGTTTCATTCGTAGATTAGCAAGAATTTGGGAGTAACAAATGACTAAAAAAAAGTGGTTAAACCAACCGGTATTGTGTGATGAGTGGGGTAGACCACCATCATTAGCTGATGTACCATTAACGTATATGACACGAAAAAAAGCATTACTTAAACAAGGTGGCACTAAAAAATCTATTGATAAGTTATATAAGGAAATTAAGAATGGCTAAAAAGAAAAATGAACCATTTCATATAGTTCATAATTATAAACAATATGAGTTAAAAGATGGTAGTAAGTTTTGGGCAAAAGATGATGAAGCATCTAAAGATTATATTAAATTTGT
>Ga0080013_1001785_pt1 | contig 27446 bp, 39 predicted proteins | sample ETNvirenome_6_85_FD_69236 | JGI IMG/M metagenome (GOLD analysis project Ga0080013, IMG submission 69236) | Marine viral communities from the Pacific Ocean - ETNP_6_85 (SPADES assembly) (version 2) | ecosystem: Environmental > Aquatic > Marine > Oceanic | place: Pacific Ocean | collected 2013-06-19 | reverse complement strand
GGAGACGGTGGGACTCGAACCCACGTCCTGCAAAAGTCATTTACGCTTTCTACAAGCTTAGTCAGTTTTTCTAAACTGACAAACTAGAAACTCTTTATAGGAAGTTTCAAACCCACCTTTCTTTGTAGTTAAGACCTCATCAATGAAAGAACACTGAGGTTTTTATTAAGCTTCTCTTAATTTGGCGCTGATTATGCAGCTAGCGCTAGCTTCCCATTGAATTCCGCTTCAAGCTCGTTCAAAAAGTATGTTCCTGTAGTAACGTTAGTTTCGTCATTTACAGAGTTTCCAATCACATTTTATACTGGTATAGGTTGAAATCCCAGTGCTTGCTTACATACCTAATCATCGGCAGTCAAATCCAAGTCGTCCCCGTATTTGTGCAATATTAAATATCAGGGAACTCACTAAAAGTTCCCCAATATACTTATATTCCTATCACTTCATCAATAATTCCATACGCCAATGCTTCATCCGCATCCATCCAGAAATCTCTATCTGCATCCTTCATCACTTGCGCTGGTTTCTTATTTGTGTACTCACCTAACAGTCTGAATAACTCAGTGTTATACTTCAAAGCTTCTTCTAAGCTAATCTTCATATCATTAACATTACCTTGAGCACCTGAACTAACTTGGTGTAGCATGACCTTGGAGTGCTTTAAAGAAGCTCTCTTACCCTTTGTACCACACCCTAATAGGATACTTCCCATGCTAGCCGCCATACCCATGTTTACAGTTGAAACCTCTGGTGAGATATAATCAATAGTGTCCACGATACTCAACCCAGATTTAACTGAGCCACCTGGACTATCTACATAAATCGTGATATCTTCCTTCGGTGCTTGTTGGTTCATCCACATTAACTGTGAAACTACAACACTGGACATGTTGTCATTGACAACACCACCCAACCAAATGATTCTATCCATCATCAAACGAGAGAAGATGTCCATTTGTACACCACGCTTCTCCATTTCCTCTATAATATATGGGGTCATGGATGCTTTTGGTGAACTTGGCATAGCCAACATCTTGTTTGAATAGATATTCTCTTGCAGTTGGTTCCAGTAGTATAATTGCATACTGCTAATCCCCAAATGGTTCATAGCGTAGTTCCTGAAATCGTTTAATAGTGCTCCGTCCATTATACTCTGATTTCTTCAGGTTCGTCTGTATTCTCTCTTTGTGAATAAGCCCCCCTTACAACGTCTCGTTCTCTCAACATCTCTTCACAAGAGTACTTTTGAAGTATCAACGTATAAGTGTTGAAGTCTGGCTTAGAGATAACCACTTTATCCTTCTCACTATCATAACTGATTTCAGCTAAGGCTTCGTCAACTACGATTCTTTGATGTAGTTCGCTCAATTGTTCGAACACAGCTTCGTTAACCGTAAGGATAACATCCACTTGATTACCTAGATACCTTGTGATTGGGGCTGCTTTCTTAACGTCAGTCACCTTCTTTTGGTTTCTACCCCCTAAGACCTTAATGTTTACCGTGTGCTCTAAACCTGCTTCTGAGATTGCATTAAGGAATAAGTCCTCAACGTCTTTAAATAATTCGAAATATTCCATGTTTAATTGTTGTTGGTGTTGTTATTATTTACTATACAGCAAATATACACCAGAACAATCAAACTTTCAACCCTATGCAGTAACTTTATTCTGAGCCTCGACCAATTTAGTTAATAGTTCGGTTTCTTCCTTACTAATTTCAGTTGGCATCACTAAGACTGGTATAATGTACATGTTACCAAACTTTTTGGTTACAGTTGGCTCACCCGTTTGAGTATGTCGGTCAACTACTTGAAGACCCTTACCTTTCACTCTCAATTCGTCACCTTCTTTGGTTAACTTAGGTATTGTCACCTTTACCTTGGAACCATCTATGGTTGGTAACACTTTAGTGCAACCTAAGACCATTTCTGGGTATGTTAACGGCACCAATTGGTTTAGTGAGTGCATATCTATGCGTGATATGTCAAACACCTCGTTAGGTGCGTGTCTAATGAGTACCACCAAGTGCCCTCTCTGACCCTTAGCTATTTCATTACCAAGACCAACAAACGTGATTGTTTCACCATGCATTATGCTTGGTATGATGTTTATGGTCGTGGTGAACTTATCTTGCACGTATCTGTCACCATCACAAGTATTACAACCGTTTTCGTATGTTGTCCCACTACCCTCACATTCTGGGCAGGTTCTTTGGAATACCATATTACCCTTCTTAATTATAGTCCTACCAGCACCACCACAAGTAACACAATTTATTGGGTCGGAACCACCAGCACCATCACAACCATCACATATCGAATATCGACTATATGTTATAGTTAATTCCTTACCAGAATAAACCAATTCCATCGGTAACTCTAAATCAATTCTAACATTTGGTGCTACTCGTTTCCGTTGTTGCTGTCTGAAGTTACCAAAGACAGCGTCCATCATATCCGCATCCATCTCAAAACCACCACCACCAGAGAAGCTACTTGGGTTATCGTATTGATGTCGCTTGGTTTCATCACTAAGCGTTTCGTATGCTGCCGAAATTTCCTTGAACTTTTCTTCGTTACCACCCTGTTTGTCTGGGTGGTGTATTTTAGTTAGATTTCGATATCGCCCTTTAAGTTTTTTATTAAATTCTGCATTAGGTAATAACCGTTCCTCGTCAGTTATACCCAAAGTTTTATATGGGTCACTCATCGTTTTTAATTTTAACTATTAACTCGTCCAAATTCATTATTAAATCAGCATAGTATTCATGTTCACCTACCACCAAATCCGTAGTGTAGTATAATAACCTGATATTATTATCGACACACATCTTATATTTCTTAATATCATTTTTGAGGGTATTAAAAAATGCTTTGTTAGCGTGTTTTACACCCCTATTACCAAAATCCACAGGTTCAAAGTGTTGGATACCCTGACATTCGATACCCACATTATATTTTGGTAAATAAAAGTCGATAGTCAAACCACTCAGATAAACACCGTTTTTATCCCTACCATATTGCGACACAAACTCAATATTATTATCCATTAATATACCCCTAATTGAGCGTTCTAATTTACTCTCCCCACAAATAGGGCATCCTTGACCTTGTAGGTGTTTCATCGGTGTTTGTTTGAAGTTGCCGTGTTTGGGGCACGTTATTTTAATCACCTTATTAGTATGTTTATAATTCACCAAAGCATAATCATACCTATCACCATGAATTTCTTTAGCCTCTGATATGAATTGTTCTACACTCTTAGTTAACCTTAAGGCATGGGTATCATAAGAACAACGGGCACACCCACACCCCCGTAGGTGACTACCAGGGGTTTGCTCGAAGTTACCATGTTCGGGGCAAGTTATAACCACCTTAACCTTAGACCCCTCATACATAACACTATTATAATCGTATTTATTGTTGTGTATTAAATTAGCCTTATATATAAACTCAATTTTATCGTGAGAATTCTTATTAGAAACCGACTCATAACCACAGGTCAAACACCCATCACCATGTAAGTGACGATTAGGGGTTTGTTTAAATTCACCATGTTTTGGGCACACTATCTTAACCTTAGTTTTAGCATTTTTATATATAACTTTTGAATAATCGTATCTATCTAAATGTATGATATTAGCTTCCTCGGTAAACACGTTACCTGTTTTTTTTATATTACCAGCACAATTAGGACAACCTCTACCAGATAAGTGACTATTAGGGGTTTGTTTAAATTCACCATGTTTTGGGCATCGTATCCTAATCTTTACGTTACTGGATTTATAATCAACCTTCGAATAATCATACGTGTTATTATGACATTTATTAGCTTTAGTTATAAACCCTTCATTTGTTAACCTCTTCATACTAATAAATAGTATAGTAAATCAGAAAAGACTAAATTATGGTGATGGTATTCCTTAGCTAGATTCCTATACGCTTCCTTAATGGTTTTGGCATCAGCATCCTTCGCCACGCCCAGCACTTCATAATAGTCTCTCTTAGCCATTTACAATTGATTTTATGCAAATATAGTGTATTTTTGGGACATAACCAAATGTATAGAACTATTTTAGTTGGGAATGATGAATATCGTAAGACGATGCATCGATGTAAGACTGTAGAAACAGCTTATTTAAACTATCACCGAATTCGTGAGGCGAATGAGTCTGTGGTGTTCCCTAGAAAACACATCAATGATGGTAAGATAAAACCAGCAAAGTATGAAATATTTTTAGTTAAAGATATTGAAGAGGGCGACACACATCGATATAGACGAGATGAGTTGGGTAGAGTATATGAGGAAAAGCCTATCTTCGACTATTGGACGGTCATTGAATCATCCAAGTATGAGGTTGAAGAATCGTTCTACCTATATGGTCATAACCCTAAGACTGATAGAATGACCGTTCATGATATTGCCAGATTGGTTATGAATGAGGCTAAAGATATGAGAACCAGTCGACAGGTGATTGTGGTACATAACAAATTGGTTATCCACAATGAAAGTCGCTTCGACATGGTTATCTGTAAGAACAAAAAGGATTGTCAACGATTGCATCACTTCCTTAATCGGGAAGCCAAAAGTTTCAAGCTAAAAGGTCTGGTGTTCATGGGTACTTGCTCGGATTCGAACATACCATTGTTGTATGAAATCATACATGAAAATACTGGCTGGGCGTACCGAAAGATACGTAGAACGACTACTCGCCCTTAACGTGGTAGGTAGCTAAAAATGGTCTGGGTGAACCTGCCATTTACTGTTCCTAATATCCTCTACCATTTCGACTGTATGCATGTGAATCGCATACTCAAGTCTATCTTCAAAAGCTGCGTCACTACCACACATCTTTTTAGTGTGTGGGTAGTTCACGGTTAGACCACTTGTCATTACTTTTTCTTAGGTGTTGGGATGAACTGAGATATATCTGTAGGTCTCTTGGATTGTTCACTCATCTCTCGTTTTGCTATATCACGCATTACATCAAGACCATGGTTCTGAAAAGGTGTGTTCATGTCAGGGGTCATTTGAATGTTACTGAAAATATCCATATTTGTAAAACCAGATGGGTTTAAATCTATAATGTGTGGATTACTCATCATCCTTTTCCGTAATTGAAGTTATTGTCCACAAAGTTTCGTATTTTAGCCTTAAGCGGCTTCTTCGGTTCCCACTTAACATCAAGGTCGAAATCAATTAGTTTGTCAGTGTTCAATATCTTAACACACCCCATTAATTTACGTCTGTACTCCACAAGTTCTTCATCGGAGTAATTCGCATCCTCTATACGTGTCTTTACATATTCACCATCATCATCAGTTGTGGTAACAAACTCCAAATTGAAATATTCCTCACGACCAACGAATATATTATTAGGTTCGATTTTCTTTGTGACTATAACGTTATACCTACCAGCCCACATTTTCTTATCTGCTTGGTAGTATTCACCTTCGGTAATTAATTTCGAATTGGTTGGGTGTACCCATAATGTATCGGCAGCGCCTCGCATAGTAGAACGGTGTACCATAGAACTAACGATATCTATTTTCGTCATAACCGTACTGTTCCAATCAGATTGTGAGACTGGTTCACCTTGACGGGCTTCACTTTTATTGTACTCAACCCAGCCCAAGATATCCCACTTGTCAACCCACTTGCAATCTTCTACGTTAATCATTTTTCCCTTCATCTGCTCCTTGTTCTATGTCGAAGTTAGTTTTAATGTCCTCTATAATAGCGTTTAGTTTATCCATATCACCCTTTTCGTATAACACTGGGTTCACACACTCAAGTCGCTCATCACCATCCGTTGGTAGGAAGACCGCTATCATGTTAGACTCCTTCTCAGCTAATACCCCTTGGATGCTATCCATGTAAGGTCTTATAATATCTTGTTGTGCCATTAGTTCTCGGTCTAAGTAAAAGACCAGAACTGGGTTAGTTTGTTCACTCATTTTCTTTGAATTTAAAGTCGTCATACCGGGCTAAGAATTCGCTGAATGAAACTTCTTCAACTATATCTTCCAAGTACTTGTTATCTTCGATATCAAAATGCTCGTTAAGCAAGTTGTCTACGAATTTATTCTTGTCCACTGTGGTATATATCACGTCTGCTAATACTAACATCTCATCTTCTAGTAAGTATACCAAGTATTCATCCACAACCTTTTGAGTGTGTATTAGGCTAGATAACTTATCACTGTTCTTTACTATTATTCTTTTCATGATACAAAGCTATTGAATTAAATTCAGATAGTAAACCCCTATGGTTATTCTTCTGGTTTTTTCGTTATGATTACATCGATACCACCCAAGTTAATTTCAATAACATCTTGATGTTGGAAGTCTCTACCTGTTGGGTTCGTTCTGTAATAAAGCGATTCATCCAACTTCTCATGGTTATATTCTGATACTTGGTACCGTAGGCTCAGACCTTGCTTCTGCACTCTACCGTCTTCCACCATTGCAGATACGGTTCTAATGATGTCATTATAGGTTAATGTAAATTCACTTCTCATCTTAAAACTTTGTAAATATTGCTCGTAATCTATCCCCAATGCTAACGGCTATCGTTTTTTCATCTTCCACAACCCTTCTCACACCATTATTCTCTCTCACTTCGTCACCTAACCCAGCTTTAAGTTCGCTGATTAGTTTATTCTTCTTCATCTCGGTATTCAAAGTGTCAGCTTTCATAGCATTACGATGACTTTCAACTGTCTCGACACGTTTCTCGTCTTCAATAGCTTTCTCAGCATCAATGGTTTCAATAAAATCCTTGGTTTGTTGTATGTTCCTATCCATGATGTCTTGGACAGTCATATATTGACCTTCGTTTACTTTTCCGTCTCCTTCTTGCATATCGCTTTAATTTTTGCTTCAGTCTTTGGGCATAAAGGTTTAGGTAGGTCATCACAATCGAACCAACCGCATTCCTCGTTCTCATCGTCTAATTTAAGGGTAAATTCACTTTCAGTGCGACCTTCGTAATAATGAAAGGTGAAGCCATTGTTAGTTTTTTCTGTGTACATGGACTTAAGGTCTAATTTTTCATCAGCATCTATTTGTATCTCTTCCATGACCTCACGTTTCAGTGTTTCCAACTTCTCTTCACCATCTTCCATACCACCACTCAATAGTGACCAGCAACCTTTGTGTGGTGCCCATCCGCGTTTCAATAATAACACCTTCTTGGTGTCTTCAGCCATTATCAGAACCCCGACAGCTTTTTTGTGTTCACTTTCCAGTAGACGTTCCCTTAATATTTCTTTAATACTCACGTCTTTACTTATTAGTCGAATGTAAATATATTTCTAATGAATTAAAAGGCAATACTATGGAATTATTTGGAACTTATTTGATTTTCTCAATGCTAGCATACGGCTGGACTAATATTATGTGCTTCGGAAGTAGCATCATAGCAACTTGGCGAGAATTTTGGCAAGAGCATAGCCCTAACTTCTTTGGTAAACTATTCAGTTGCCCTATGTGTCTAAGTACTTGGATAGGTTTCTTCTTATCGTATACGTTTGGAAATTGGGGTTACGATACACCTATGTTGGCATATGGTATTACACTCCCAGTTATGAGAATCTTCTTGGATGGCATTTTGACATCTGGAACTGTATGGGTAATCCACAATTTAGAAGAAATGTTTGAATTCAGACCAGAGTGATTAGAAGTCGGTGCAGGTCGGACAGACTTCACCACCACCACAATTACATGCAGCTTCTGCGAATTCTTCTACTGGAACCGCTTCCTTCTTTTTAGGTGGTAACTCAACACGCATACCATTGGCATTGTGTATTTTAGGTTCTTCATCTTCGACACTTTCAGTTACGGTATCAGTTACGGTATCATTTTCGTGTGTTTTAGCCCGTTCTTCTGCCTGTAATCTATCATTCTCGTCCACCTCTTCCTTAGACCAACCAGGTGGATGAGCAGGTACATCTTCATCGATTGTACCCAGACTAATTGTTTCAACCCGTTCGACTTCAAATGAGAATCGAAGGTTCTCCAATTTAGATAATGGGGTAGAACTAAATAGTGTTGTCAATTCAGTAATCTTTTCCCTAAGTAAAATACGTTTCTTCTCTAGCTCGATATTCAACTTAACAGTTTTTGTTACATACTCTAACAATTCATCGGTTGATACTTTGTGTTCAGTGTTACCATAAATCAAACACTTAGTGATTTCAGCGTCTTTTGATTCAACCTTGGTAACAGCGATCTTCTTAGATTCTGGCACACCCCAAGCTGAAGGTATTGAAATGTCCACAATTGGAACATCCCCATGTCTGATTGCGGTTACGTATGGTGTTAATTCGTCTAACTTTTCTTGTATTGTCATTATTAGTTGGTTTATAGATATATTCCAGTGAATGTTGAGGTTAGAATGATTGCTCCCGATATAGCTAGTAGCAATAAGTCTTTAGGTTCTAACACGTACCTTATGTTTTCATCGGTGTTGCCGATATAGTACGTTTGTATCACGTTGTATACGTGCCTGATTATGTTCAGTATTGATAAGAAAAAGGCGAACATCAAACCTTTATTAAGTACCAGTAATATTAACTCCATCTTCGTTTGGCTACTTTTTCTGCTTCCTTTATGGTCTCTAACTCTTTCTTACGAGCTAAGACATCAGCCCTAAGTTCATGTGCCAAATCTTTCAATTCTTGCATACCAACTGTAACTCTGGTTCCAGTAGTCGAAAAACCCTTTTCGTAGAACTTCACTACGTCTGGTTCCAACTCAGCTATAAATTCTTTAATCTTGTTGAACTTCTCCATCTTCTTCTTTTAATAATCGGTCTTGTTGCTCCTTCAATAATGATAGAGATTTAGTGTTAATCTGTTGCCATTTAACCAACATCGCTTCCACCTCAACCAGTTCCTTTAACGTTTCACTTACAAGTGTCACTGATTCTCTTACGGTTATACCTTCTAGGTTTACTAATCTTTGTAACTCAGTCTCTGCAAGTACTTTTCGACTTAGTAAACTGGTTAACACTACGTTATAATTACTCATCATGATACAAGTATATGATTATAAAACCAAAAATCAAGCCTTTTTCTTGCTTTTTAACTCTTCATCGAACATTTGATATACTTCCATGAAGCAATCAACATCGGAATGTGTCTTGATACCCTTGTAATCGAATAACTTACCCCATAGGTCTCTAATCTTGGTCACAGCGTGACCATCTGGTGTTTTATCTGGTAATGGGTAATAGACATCAAACATAAAACTGCTGAAGTAATCTCTTAACTGTTTGTCACTATTAAAGGTAACACCTTCTTTACCAAAATCTTCCATAGTCTTACTCCAAGCCCAGTTGAAGTGGTTCATCCGTTGTTCCGCTAATGTGTATTTACTACTTTCAATATCATCACCCATGTAGCTGTCGAAAGCATGTTCAAAAAATGACATTACTATATCACCGAATAAACAACATTTCTCATACAAGATGTCGTTACTCTGGTATAGCATTGTAACACTGTTATCGCTTAACGGTGTTTTGATGTACTTGAAGAATTCGTGACTTTTGCTCATATCTATATCCTATAACATAGTAATATTAAGCAATCAATCCCTAAAGTGAATAGGAATTAAAGATTATTGAGTAACTTCACAAGTTTTGGTTGTGGTGAACAGTCTACATCAAATTTATCCAAATTATTTAAAACCAATTCCTCAGTATATAATCTATCATCACACACTGAAATTGACCAACCTTTACATTTAAAAGATTTTCTCTTGATTGAATCTGCAACCGATTGGTGGGAGACTCCTATTATTCTGGCTGCATGCGAGTAACTCATACATCTCACATTTTTATCCCCTTTAATTATAATTACTTCTGTTCTTTTTGCTGAGTTTATCGCTTTAAGAATTCGTTCTCGTTTGGTGATAACGTTCCACCTATTTTCTTGCATTTTATCTACCAACCATTTAGGTCGCTTCTTACCAAACATAGGGTTATTCTCACCCTTAGTGGCTTTAGATATTTTAGATAGGGTTTCTTTTGTGTGTTTCTTGCCCGTCATTGGCGCCTGAGCATCAGTAGCGATGTTGAATAAATTTTCGTTGTTGTCAATGTGGTATTGTTCTCGCTCTAATATTATATCATCTTCACATTCCTCTAAAATAGTTATCGTTAAAGTATCAACACCATATTTATCTGCAAATCTCTGTAAATGACTATTATGGTGATTACCATTATTTAAGTCTCTAAGATGTTCTTTTTCTCTATGATTAAAATTAATAGAGCTACCAATATAAGTTCTAGAATCTAAAGTGTTAATTATTTTGTATACTATTCCCATTATAACGACCCTAACATATTAACCAACCTATCGTCAGGATAACAATCTGTTTTGTCTCTCCGCACGTTTGTATGGGTTAAGATACCTTTAATCTCACCATCATATGCGGCTTGTTGAAAGCCAAATGCTTCGAATTCACCCATGTTCATTAACATATGAGGTAACCCCAAATTAATGTTAATTGCTGGGTGCTTTCTTACTATCTCGTAGATGAGTAGTTTAAGTGATTGTAATTGTGCGTCTGTGTATTTGTGATAGTAGTAATGTCCGTTGAATTTTCTTTTCAACCCACATACTTGTTCTTTAGGAACTTTAATATCAACGTAATTGTAATAATCGTCACCATCTTTATATAAATAGCCCCAATTATTCAGTTCAATCCCGACTGAGTGAGTGTGCATGTGATGGCTACCTACTTTTCCTAGGTGCCAAGCATAATATTCGTCTGGAAAACATTCAACAACCACACCATCATTATCCTTATCCCCTTTGATTGACTCACCACCAATGCAATATTGTGTGGCGATACGACCTCTGGTATCAAGATTCCAGTTCTTGGCTGTTTTGAATGGGTTTGAACGACCTGCGGTGTGATGTATAAACAATGTGTCTTTTGTGGTCGTCCCTGCGTCTGTAACGTATTCATCGGTATCCAAGTACCGTTTATGGATAGTAAGCCCCTCACGAGTCTTATATGACCCTCTATCGTCAAGTTTACCATCATTATCTATGAAGGTACCATCTGAAATGTCACTTGTGAATGCTATTAGCTGTGCGTAAGTGTTGTTACCAACAATACCATCGACAACCAAACCTCTACTGGCTTGGAAGTTTCTTACTGCACGTTTGGTTCCCTTACCGAAATCCCCATCGGCAGTTATTCCTAATAGTCGTTGAATTTCTTTTACAGAAGCACCTTTATCACCTATCTTTACTCGCATTGCCATCTACTCTAGGTATTCCAGAAGAATTATAGTTTTTCTGTGGTGCATCACCTTCCATAAATGGGTTTGTACCGTTGTAACCTGCACCAACCTCTGATATTGCACCATCACCAAGACCGTGAAGTATTTCTACCATTTGCCATGTCTGGTCAGATATTTCAACATGTCGACTACCAGTAGATTTAACCGTTTGGTAAATGTCGTCAATTACTTTCTCCATTATCTTATCAGCGTTTGGGTATTCGCTTATTGCTTCCTTAACAGGTTTACCCACCTCATTACCAAAACCTAATTTTGCTTTTATCTCTGACCAGAAATTAGCAACGAATGCTGTGGCAGCAGCCATTGGCATTAGTCCCATAATAAGACTGGCTAAGTTAGTTGGTATTGTTTCACCACCAACGTTTGACATACCACCACCTTTAACCCATTCACCTGCAAGGTCGATTATATTGATAACAACGCTTGGGTCGATTCCACCTTCTGTTAATGTACTCTCCTTAACCGCAATACTATCCCTACTACCTATTCTTTCAAATGGTGTTTTCCCTTCACTGATTGAGTGTTCACCAAAATGTATTGTCTTAGCGCTATCATCAACGATAACTTCATATGGATATTTGGCATAGTTATGCATAGAGACAAAATCTCTTTCTGGGTTTATATCATGTTGTGATTTATACATGTACCCCTTACTTTTAAGATTGGTCATTTCTCGTGTCCAATCATCCTTACTTTTGATAAGGATTTTTCGGGAACCCCCTCTTTCAGCAAATTTTTCTGGGTAAGATTTTCTTTCGGCAACACTATACACTTTAGTGGCTTGCCTTAACCATTCTTCTGATTGAGGGTCAACCCCACCAACAATCTTTACACCACCACTTGAGAATTCACCTTCCCAAAAAGAGAAATGACCATTTCTCCCTATCTGTAGACTTAATTGTTCTGGTCTTAACCTAGGTTCACCTGTGAATACACCACCGTTGTCTAACTTCAAAGAAACTTCTTGGCTCTCCAAATCTTCTGTGATAACACCTGCTTCAGCTCTTTCAGCCAATTGAACTTGGGTTCTTCTAAGCATTTCTTGTGCTGCTTGCATTTCACCATTCGATACGTAAGGATTACCCAAAGTATCGGTCTTTGATTCAAGGTAACGTTGTTCAGCTAATAAATTAACTTTTTCGATGTTCTTTGATTTGTCTCGCCTTCTCATGATTATCTTCTATCTTTACTTGAATTAGTCCTATCTTCTTTTGGTTTAGATGGGCGCCCATTATGTTGTTGTCTTGGTGGTCTACTCTTTTTCAGCATCTTTTTGCGCTGGAGAAAGTTCTTCAATATCACCTTTCCCTACTTTTGCTTTAATTTCACTCCAGAATGTCGCTACGAAACCTGCTACGGATGCGGCTGGCATAATACTCATAGCTAATGTGGCTAGGTTCCTTGGAACTGATTCACCACCGACATTTACAATACCACCACCAGTAATCCAATCACCAGCAGCGTTGATTAAATCCATATCAACCTCGTTTACCACACCCTCATTTAAGGATACTTCGGTTTCATTAACCGCTTCGTTGTCTGAGACTGGCTCCTTATCAGCATCACTGAATGTACCATCCTTATGTACGTTCATGAAGGGTGCCATACCGTTATGACTAAATTCATTCTCAACGATTGCGTTCCTATTAAGGTAGCGTTGTTCGGCTAACTTATTAGCTGCTTCAACCCTTCTTACTCTATTTCCTTTTTCCATTAGTTTAACCCTGTTTACTCGAACCCTCTCTTTCAGCTAATTTAGCTGGGGAAGCATGTTCTTTACATTTGGAGCACCTATCCCCATCAACAAAAGAAGCACCAGGACAACAGTCTGGTACGACCCCTTCAGGGTAGTCACTGTGGTGATGCTGGTCACGTGCGTGTTCTTTTTTCTTCTCGTCAGAGATTTCAGTTAAGACTTTTCTTTTTTCACCTTCAGTAACCTTAACTCGTTTAGGTATTTTTTGTGCGGCTTGTTTCTCAATCTCACATGGGCAATCATCTGCATCCAAAGTTTCAGCGATTTCACCTTCAGCTACTACTGATTCTGATATAACTTTATGGAATAGTTTCGTGAACTCAGTACTTTCATTCAACCTTTCAGTTGGGTTAAGTCGTCCTAGGTCAGGTTTGAAGCCCATAAGGTGTTTGATGTGTGCCATGTCTTCACTTACAACTTCTTTGTCAGAAGCTCTAAGAGTTACAGCAGCACCAGCAGCATCACCTTCCCATCGGAATCGATAGTTTTCGTTACCGTCAGTTACTTCAAATACCTTCTTGTCAACTTTGTAACTTTCTGGTATGATGGTCTTAGCGTTTTCAACGCCACCAATTTCGTTCTTGAATTTTAATCTCTTAATTTTCTTAGTATTTTCCATGATTACCTTTTTGTTTTCTTGTTTTGATTCAACAGCCACTTTCTTGTTAACTGCTGCTGGTTTTATTGCACCCTTACTGCAAGCTACGCCAACATTCTTTTCCTCAATATCGTCACCGAATTGGTCAAGTGCTGGAGTTGCAGCATCTCTCTTAGCTTTTGAGTCTTTAATTCTAGCTACTAATGTTTTACCATAGTCTGGGTCACCACCTTGCCCCTTCTCGACAACGTTTGCATATTCAGCACTATTACCCATTAACGCATCACCTTCTAATGACATCTTAGCTCGTTTAGTGAATTCCTCAGATGGAGTGCTATCGTATGAAAGCATCTCTTGACCATTCATTATTTCCATGTCATCGTGATACGTCTTTTCAGCATCATCGGTGTAATTGTCCATAACTGGTTCAATAGACTCTTTACCACTTTGTGTAGTAGCCTTTTCGTATTCACCCATTTTCTTTTCTACTTCTTTGTAGTACTTGTCATTCACCTTCTTGTCATCCTTCAAAACCTTTTCGGTTTGAGTGATACCAGGAGCAGTAGCTTCCAATTGTAGTCTATTTTTTATGACGTCTCTATCCATTTATCCTAGTTTTACTATAAATATCTGTGTATTCATTAAAGTTAGGTTAAGCACTCTTTTTAATCGGTGTTGCAGATACTACTCCATCATCACCTGTGCCGCACCCACCATTCTGAGCCACTTTATTATTATTGAGTTTGGTGCAGTCATCTATTTTAACCGTACCATGTATACTCTCTTCATTAACGTTAACATTTTGAACCATACCATCACCAAGATTCTTACCAATATAACCATCGTCAATGGCGTTAGCATCAAACTCCATAGAACCACCAGCAGCCGACATCCCACCAGAGGTTGTAGATTCTGTGTTCAATTTAGATTGCTTGTATAATTCATTACCAATCTTATTAAGGTTGTCGTGATATACTATTGGTATAATCTTCTCTGCATCGTACATAGCTTCAAAATCGTGATTGAATAGTACGTGAGCCTTACCGTTTGCCAAGTCTATCTTGAATATAAGATGACTCTCTGCTGGAACCAGACCTTCACCCTGATTATCTTGACTCAAATTAACCTTGTAATCTACTGTACCACCCTTACCCATTACCTTATCATCAATACTTGATACTTGGAATAGGTCATGTTCGGTACCTATTGGTAATCCGATTAAACCCTGCATTGGGTTTTCAGCGTCAGTCAACATATCATCTTGACCTGTATTGGCTAATTGTTGGCTTGGGTCTAAATCTGGGTTGTGGTCTTTAGATGTACCTAATGCCATTCCACCAGTGAACGCACCAGAAGATGCCGCACCAGTTGTTTCAGTTGTACCCCATTGCTTAAGTGTATTAGCCTTAGCTTGTGTATATTGTTGTTGCCACTCTTTGAATACTGGATTCAAAACCTCAATTCTATTTCCGTTAATCGCGAATACTGGCATCTCACCGAATTTCTTAGCGAAGTCCTTGATGTAACCATCCTCTACAACCTTCTTACCAATTCTGGTTTCGAATTGTCTTCCAGTGAAGAATTCTTTATCCATTATAATAGAGTTAGCGTCACCATCAGTTAAACTTGGTATCTGTAGTTCGCTTCTATTATCCCAATCTACTTCAGCCCTTGTGTTAGGTAAATCTAGATGTTGAAGTAGGCGTTGTGGTGTGATACCTTGTGGTTTCTCAGCCTCACCCAACTTCATGGTTTCAGATTTACCCATTAAAGCCTTCGCAATGTCCTTAATACCGTTTCTAATAGCCTTAATCTTCTCGTTGTATGCCAACTGATAGAATGTGACCCCAAGAAGTCCCATGTCCGTTAACAACGTGAATAGTTCACCTCTGGTTACACCCATTTGTTGAAAGATTGGTGATAGCCCATGACTGGTATCGTTATTTAATTCTGCTAAGATGAAATCTACAACACCTCGAATTAGTTCTAATAGTTCAATTGTAGGACCGCCTTCATTTATCGCACCTTCAAATTGAATCTTTGGTTTGTGACCAGCGAATTCCTTTTTGAAGTTCTTAGATATATTGTCACCAAGACTTTCTCTAATCTTATTCAATTGTTTGGTCGTAATGACAAGCTTCCTTTTTTGGGGTAGGTTAGCCAATATTTCAGCTTGCGCTTCGGTGATTCTAATTTTCTTCTTCATTACGTAGCTTTGTTACTCAACCCTGATTTCCAGAAGTTTCTCTTAACCCAAAGGGCTTTAAACAATTGCGTCAGAACGTTCTTACTGATTTCAACCGATTGGTTTTCCAACTCTCGATTATTCATTAATTTCTGTTGAACTATCTTACCAATCTTTGCTTCCAAATCTTTTGAGTCAATAACGTATTTCTTAGCCTCAGATTTATCTGCTTGGCTTAGTTCTTCTAAGATTCTGTTCTTCATGCTCATACATATAAATAGGAACCAACCACATAAAAAAAGCCTATCCGAAGATAGGCTTTCCAATTTGATTTACTTGGCTAAGAAAAAGCCAATTATTATGCCTAATCCGACACCACCACCGATACCACCCCCAAGAGCTAACCCCTTCTTAATTTTCTCCTTCTTTATAACATCCTTAGCGTTCTCTATCGTAAGGTCTTTAAAACCATCTATTTCCTTTACGTTATCTATTATAGAATTAAGGTTTTTTAATTGTTCTACTTGGTTGTCACTTTGTAGTTGAAGTTCCTTTATTTTGGCTATATTCAAAACTATAGCTTTGGTATGTAATGAATCATTCCGTTCGTATTCAGGTAGAATGCTGTCTACGATTAATTCATAGTCCAGTAAATCAGTCAATATGAGTTTAGCATCTTCAACATGCATGTGAAGATATAAATTACCAGCAGTATCAGTCGTACCAATTACGGTACCACGTGGTATGCTATCTGTATACGTAATAGGGTTTTCAGTTGTTTCTCTGAACTCTCCTTTCGAAATACTTTGTGAATTCGCCAATAATGGCATCATCAGAAAGGTTATCAACATAATTACTCTTACCATTCTTTGGTCTTTTTGCCCTTAATCTTGCTATAATATCATCACTGGTCTTAAGGTCTTCCAGTGTGATGTTGTATTCCTTGTCTAAATCGTTATATCTCTCATTAGAGATGGTGTTTTCAAACCTTAACGCTTTATTGTCGTCAACTAACCCTGTATTCTCGGTTTTTAATGTCGCAATTTCAGTATCGTACTCTTCTATTGGTTTGGTTCTCCCGAACGCAATGAAAAGTACCAACACTACTGCTAATACAATATTACCAATGACTGATACCCAGACTATTTTAGAATTGTTCTCCATTATTTGGTTTGTATTCGTTAGCTAATTTTATTGCCCATTCATCAACCCATACTTCTCGGTACTTCTTGATGTTCTGTATCTCTTCTAAAACTGAATCTTCCATATCATAATTACCACCCATTTTCAAGTCTTCTCTTACAGACATCATCCATTTAAGACCACTAAGATTTTGACCAGCCCAAACTACGTTTTGGTCATTAGGGTAAATCATAAATTCACCGAATTGAACTCTAGGTGTTACTTGCTCTCTAAACTTACCTTCTTCAGCTTTTAACTCATCACCTTCTAACGGAATTGAATCATCTTCAGTCTCTCCACCACCTTCACCATTGAAGCTAGCTTCACGCAATGTTGCAATCATCGTCTTGGTCAGGTCATGTTCGTTAATAACCGTTTTACTATTACTTGGTCTTGCTAATTTCTTTCTCATAATACCATATTCTCTTTAAGTTGTTCAAAATCCCACGCTGGAGATAAATCACTATAATGCTTATCGAAGTTGCTTCTACATAAAATACCACTAAAAGTATTTAATGCTTCGACTTTAGTGTTGTGTCCGACCACATTATTACCTATTGTGAATTTGTCACAAAGGAACTTAAGTAGTTCAACCACAGAGTCCTGTTGTTCTTTGGTATAAGCTTCCCAGTATCTATGTCCACGCCACCGTCTATCTACAACGTCTTTACCCTTATAAATATCACCCAACCACGTAAGGTACTCATTTGACTCTTTATCTAATGTTAGATAACCCATGTTTACCATGGAAATCACAATTAGTGAAGTGTCAACCTTCTTATCGAAGACCTTACCATGATAGTTTGGGTCGAAATGTTCGTACACAGACCCATCTCGGTCTATTGTGTACGCAGTCGTTGATTTGTACTTACCACCACGCCTTGTTTTCCAACCCTCATAATGGTTCATCCCAGTACCGAAAGTATTGACAAGCATTATCTTATCTTTACTAGAAGCTTCCATAACAAAGTTGTTATGGAACAACGGATATGTTACTCGGTCTATAACCATTTCTTCTTTCTAGTCCACGTCTTGCCTAATTTTGTTGGTTCTGGGGCTTCGGTTATCTGCTTTGGTTTAGGTACGTCTACTGAGTATCCTCGACCCTTATCGTTCTTTCTGATTTGCTCAACATCCTCAGCATCGATTTTACCTTTAGCGACAATACCCTTATCAATAGGTTCAACTGGTACCTTGAATGTACCATTATCGTCTAATTTAACAATTGGTTCGCTTTTACTTTCATCACGTAACCCTATGTAGATATCTTCATCTTCAAGTAAACCATCATACTTGAGGTCTATATGCCCAGTTTCTGGGTCTACCTTAACGTTTGGGTTAACACCCTCATCGTCATAATCTGGTGATGGTAACCAAATATCTTGGTCATCAGAACTCTCGTTTGGGTCAACAGTAGCCTTTGGTAGTTTGAAATTCTTAAACTTCTCCACAACCTCAGCAAGGTGGTTACGTTTAACCTTTTTCTCTGGTTCTGGTTCACCTGCACGTTTCTTTTCTTCTATCTTAAGAATACTACTCGCCAATATCAATAGACCAATAGCTGTCGGGTCAAATACCCCAATGATAATGAATATCAAATAGTTAACCACAGTATCCATTGGTAGACCTGTCAGGTTCGACAAATAAATTAGAGGACCTAACTCGGCTGTTATCGTAGAAGCTTCTTCAACAGCGTGTATTTTCCCAGTATACACGTTAACTGAATCTGCCAACGCACCGTTACTTACCAGTATGGCATCGACATCTGAATTCAACTTTCGTATTTCTTCGGTAGCCGCTTCAATATCTTTTCGAACCTTGTTAGCGTTACTGATATAGTTCTTAGCGTATAGTGAGTCCAACCTAACCTCTTGTTGAGCACGTAATGCGCTTAACGTTTCAGCACGTTTATTCTTGTTCTCAACAACCTTTTCATTACTAAGTATCCTGTTAGAGAACACCGCAGACTTATCACTAAGAATGTCAGTCTTTCCAACTTGAATTTCATACTGTGATGCAGTTTTCTGGTACCCATCTGATAGGAAGCCATATATACCCAATGACGTAAGACCCACCATTATAACGATAGCCAACGCGAATGGGAGTTTCAACACCCATGATAATTTGTCCCAATATCTGTGTAATGCAGCAGTACCGACTAGTTTAGCGAACTCTAAACCACCAACCATAACCAACACTGTTGTGCCAGCGCCAGCGAATAAAGCACCCAAACCGAATACCGATACGAGTGCTCCACAACCTGCCAATATTACAGCAGCTAATAATACTAAATGGTGATACTTCATAATAATATAGTTTTATGTGAACTACCCACCCACATTCTGATGGGTAGGTTTTACGCTCCGTTATATAAATACCACTCTATTCACTCATCGCCATAAATAGACCATGAGCATTATGTCGTAACTTTCTAATAGCTTTTGATTTGATTTGTCGAACTCTCTCTTTAGTTAATCCGTATCTATCTCCGATATCTTCTAATGTCATTGCTTCACAACCAGCGTCAATCCCGAAGTAACATTTGATAATATCTCGTTCTCTATTGGTGAGGATTTTCAACGTATCCTCCATTTCTTGTCTGATTCTATCATCAACCACATAGAGACCTTCTTCCTCTTCACCATTAATATCCTCTGATATTAAGTCACCCCATTCGTCACCTTCACCACCCCAACTCTTGTCGTTAAGGGATAAGCAAGTGGTATCTAAATCGATATCATATTTACCACCATCCCCATTTACTTCTTCACCGAAATTAGGCTCTCTTTCATATGTCTGCTCGAACTGCTCGAACTGCTTCTTAAGCTTGTTCATCTTATTAATAAGATTTGCTGGTAGTCTGACCATCCTAGAATGTTCATTCAATGAATGAAGTATAGCCTGTCGAACCCACCATACAGCGTATGATATGAACTTAAATCCTCGTTCTGGGTCAAACTTGATAGCTGCTTTAACCAAGCCATAGTTACCCTCATTTATCAGGTCGTTCAACGGTATTCCGTTACCCTGATATTCCTTAGCTACTGATACCACAAATTTGAGGTTATCCTTTACCAATGTGTGCAATGCTTTTTCGTCACCCGATTGTATTTTTAGCGCTAAGTCATACTCTTCAGCTTTGGTCAATTTGTTGGTTCCCCTAACATCCTTGAAGTATTGACTGATAGTTTTCTCGTTATTAAAATCAATGTATTTTGCCATGTGTTGTTGTCGTATTGTTGTGTTATATCTACTTATATAAATATCTACAAATCAGTTATTTACAGCTTATTTGTGATATATTTTGCGATTTAGTTACCGTAATTATTTGGTTAGACCACTCCTTCGCATGTGCTTTGTGAGTTATCAAAAACACCTTGTCATATGCATCCGCTACTTTCTCAAATAGTGGTCTCATTAATGGTAAATTAGAGTCTGCTACCTTATCCAATACTTCATCGAAAACGATGAAATTCGGCATTGGTAATGTTGATATGGTTCCCAGTACACACCTTAATGCTACACCGCTAACAGACCGTTCGAAACCACTAGCCGATTTCAGTAATCCTTCAACCCCATCTTTAATCATGTACAGGTTGACATCGTTCTTGTCATCCATTCGGACTTCAATGTCAAAGTCACAAGCCCCTTCCATTAATCGTTCCAATTCGCTGTTTATTATTGGAATAACTGACCTTAGAATGATTTTAGATACACCCTTCTTACCAACCATCTCAATGTACAGTTTGTAAATCCTTTCAACCTCAGCTTCCTTACCCAATTTAATCAGAAGCCCCTTATTGGTCTCAACAATGTTCTTATGCTTACTAACTTCAGCCTTGGCAATCTCAATTACCTTGATTACATTATCGTGGCTGTGTCTTGCTACCTGTAAGTTGGATGTTATGAGGTTTACGTTAATATCAATTTGGTTGTTACGCTCAATAGACTTTTTGTTGGACTCGAACTCACGTTTGGTGTTTCTTATTTCACCTAACTTGTTTCTCAGCGCATTCATTCTAAGTTTAGTACGCTCAATTTCAAGTTCGATACGTTGTTTTCTCTCTAAGTCGGCTTTAGCTACTTTAAAGGTTTCAGCTTCTGCCACCAACTCACCTAATTCAGTCTGTAACTTAATAATAAACCCATCAAACGCAATGATGGATTCCTTTAGTTCCTCTATTTTAGCCGTATTGTCAACACCTTCCAATGGTCTATCACATGTAATACAGATTTCAGACTTCTCAATGTTTACAATATCCGATTTCATTCTTAACACTTCAGCAGTTTTCAATGCTATCTCAGTGTTTAGTTCGTTAATTCGGTCAGTGACACGTTTTTCCTTGTACTCATCATAATCAACGTCCTTAATTTCATTAACAGATGTTACTAACGCAGCCAACGCATTTTTATGTTTAACCCCAGTAGCTGTGATGTTAGTTATCTCTTGTTCCAATGCAGTAAGGTTTGTCAACATCAACTTACTATCAACTGGTTCTTTAAAACCTTGAAGTTCTCCCTTCTTGGTTTCCATGCCTTCAATTTCAGTAGTCAGCGTTGCCAGTTTAGCTTCAGCTTCACCCAATCGTATCTCAACCAATTCTTGACTCGTTTCAGCTTCGATAATTTCATCTTCTAACTCAACCTTACTGTGCATGTTTGAGAGCATCTTCTTAGCATACTCATTATACATCTTACGTGCAGCAGCTTCCTTGTGTTCCATAATCTCCAAACCGATTAGCCTTGTGAAGACCTTTCCGTTCTCAGTTACAGTATTAGCCACCAATGAAGATAAGTTGTCACCAGTAGCTAATGATACCAAGTCAAAATCCTTAACATCACCCACGGTTTCACGAATCTTCTTTGTAGTTTGGATTGAATCCGCTTCATCCATTGACTCTTCTTCATCATCTGGAAGCAACCAGTAGTAATTCAAAGTGCTGGTTACACTCCATCCACCACCACGCTTTGCCTTACGGTTTAGTTTACGTTCAATAATGAACTCTTTCTCACCGTCAATTCGCATAAGACCTCTAGCCCTTACTTCGTTTACATCTCGGAAACGATTGAATATTTGTTCGTTCTTACCAGTTCTGGTCGTGACACCGAATATCAAGAACTTAAACCCATCGATTATTAACGTGGTCTTACCACCTTGATTTTCTGGGTCTGAGTTTACTACAACCAAATCTCGATATTTCTCAATTGGGAAGAAGTTATTATCACCGAAACCCATCATATTATCAAGTCGCAACCAATCAAATTCCCACTTCTTACCAGTAGAAACTACAACATCAGCATCCAACTCAGAATTAATTGTGTCATCCAATTTCATTAACCGTTCGAAATTGACCTTCTTGTCATTTCGTTCAATCCAACTCTTGAAAAGTTGTCTTTGGTAGTTAATATCACCGATATTCTCTATCTGTACCCCATCTAACTTGATTACATTACCCTTACCGTCTATTTTAACGGGTCTGTAGGTAACATCTATCCTATCCTTGTCAACACCATACTTCTTGGCAAAATTGTTCCTTACAGCCAACTTATTGGCTCTTGAGTAATTCTCTGGTTTATCATTCCAGTAGATTTTTACCTTACCGTGTGGTGATATTTTTGTTTTGTTCATGTTAGTCTAATAAATTTGAACCGAATTTCCCTCTGGGTGTTTCACCATAAAGGTCGGGTTTTATTGGTTCTGGTTTTTTCTCTATTTCCTCTTCAGCCTTCTTAACTTCTTCAACAACATCTATTACCACAGGTTCTTCAACCACTGGTTTCTCCACCACTGGTTCTTCAACTATTTTTTTCTTTGGTTTGTTTGGTAGGTTTGGTTTATAGCCGTATTTCTCAACTGTAAAACCGTCTTTAATCATCTTAATCGTAAACCCTTCAATATCAGTAATATCGTTAGCTCTACAGTAATCCCAAATGTCGTTTTTAAGTTGCTTAGGTACTTCCATTATGCGTTGTTAAATACTTCTTTATCGTTCTCCACATCATCCACTGAATTAACTGTGAATTTATAGAAACCGTAATCGTTATTAAGGTCAACCCCAGTAAACCCCAATGTTGGTACATCCCAAAGTAGGAATCCGTGACCACTTACATTCTCACCGAAATCTTGCTGGATTAGTGAACCAGAATATACAATGGGGGTTATCTTCTTTATTTTAATCTTCTTTTTCATAATATTCCTCTTTCTTATTTTTAAACCAATATAATAAATCACCATATTTATTTTCATTTTTCATGAAATCTAAACGATAGTCTATTTTTAATGAACTAAAATATTCTAACGCTGCAACACATTTCAATTTAAAAATTCGCTCGTCTTTTATGTGACCTTTAACCTCTAATATACTTTCAACACCATTATCAATTAAAAAATCTGGTAAATATCTTCTCCTTATATTACCATCATAATAAACTATAACGTGTCGATGTTTCTTAGTCCAAAAGTTTACGTTATCATCTCCATCTAATTCAACCATTTTTAATTCCTCCCACGAAGAATGATAATACTCATCATCATCAGTTTTAGTTGATTTGTACCACCCACGCTTACAATTATTATATGCACCATAACTAGGTTCACACATTAACCGTTTTATATTAGCTTTAGAAATTCTATCCCTAAAAAACTCGTCTTGCCAATCAAAACTGCCATCTGATAGCCTATGACGATTTAAAAATTCCAAATGCTTTTCCAACCGTTCCGGGTTTTCCCAACTATTTTTAACTTTAATACTTATTTCTCTTCTCTTCTCTAAACTATGGGTACCCCAACTATTTTTTCTACCATAATTACCATTATTTTCACCTAACTGATAGGTTTTTTGCCAATTATTTTGACATGTAGTCGAACAGAACTTCTTAACCTTATTAGATTTACTATCCTCATAGATATCAAATATTTTTGTACAACCACTATACTCACATTCTTTATTAACCTTATTTAGACTATTAGCCTTACCACTACACTTTTTACTACAATACTTCTGCCCACTCTTATAAGTTTTAAACTCACCATTACAATTTTCACATATCTTTATCATATTCTACTATTATTTATTTAGGCGTTATCCTTATATAAATATCGGTAAACATAATGAAAGAACATTAATTATCAATTTCCCACCCCATTTTAAGGTATTTATCTAATTCATCTTCGTAAATTTCTTTCTTATCCGTTAGATAAAAACAACTCCGCTTATGAATGTCACCCATCATAACAGCGTCACAACCTTGGAAGTGGTCTAATGGTGTGCCAATCTCGAACTCATAACCCAAGTCCGTAGAAGCACCCAATACTGGTGCATGGTATAGTCCGATGTATTTCTTGTCGGCACCATGTTCAGCCCTAGCAGCTTCGATATCTGGTCGTTCATTCTCACTAAAGATTGAATAGTTACACCATACGATGTTATTATCCAAGTAACACTCTTTATCCTTATAGTATTGAATGTTCTTGTTATTTAATAGGCGCACGACTGGTGTGATGCTGTCCAGCCTATCCTTGTTATTTTCAAGTAGGTCGTGGTTTCCAGCAACAATCACCAGAGGCGCTATGTCGGCTAATTCACTTATGAACTCTGCTGTCATTACCAACAACTCGTTAGAGATTGTGATTTTTTGGTGGAGTAAGTCTCCAACAATGACAATTCTTACTTCCTCATATCCGAAGTCTTGGGTTATCTCCCTGCATTTCGAATACAACTCTTTGAACATAGCCTCATAGTCGCTGTGCATCCTATATGTTCTGATATGAATATCTGCGAGATGAATCACGGATTTTATCATGATATTAAATTTTAACACAAATATACAACACATTTTTAACGTTTTCCAGTTTATTAACATATTTAACAATATGAAGTATAGTAGAATGGAATACAATAAAAAACGATGGTCCTATAAAGACCTTGAGTGGTTGAAGAATAATTACCAACATTTAGGTGTTACGGAATGTAGCAAACAATTAAACAGGTCTAAAAAGGGTATTGTAAGTAAGTGTAATTTACTACAATTAAAATTATCAAAGGAAAGTAAAAGTAGGTTATTATCTAAACCACCCACAGAATGTAACGTCAATCCAGATAAATTTTACTCAATTCGAGATAAGGAAGTTGCGTATTTTCTTGGGTTTATGTGGGCTGATGGATACCTAAACTCATCGACTAACGGGTCTAATCACCTAATCACGGTTAAGATTCTAGAAGATGATATGATTAAACTAAAGCCTACATTCGATAGAGTTGGTAAATGGAATTACTACGTCAGGACTTACGATAATGCTGGTTGGCGAAATACTGAGACTATGACCACTAATAATAAGAGGGTATTCGATTTCTTGGTGGATAACGGTTACGATGAAAAATCCGTGGTATCTCCCGATAAAATATTATCTAAAATACCAAACGAATTAAAGTCTTATTTCTTTTTAGGTCTAAGTGATGGTGACGGATGTTTCTACTATTATAAACCTAAAACTGGTTCCGTTCAAAGGCAATTCACAATTACCTCATCTTACGAACAAGACTGGTCGTATATGGTAAAATTATGTGACGATATGGGTATCAAATACAAAGTGAAGTTGAGTAGTAGTGTTAACCCTAAATCTGGTAATCTAAATTCGTCATCACAATTTAGAATAACCAATAAGGTGGGTATTCAAAAGTTGGGTGGGTACCTTTATAAATCGTTTGATATTGATGGTATAGGTCTACCTAGAAAGTACGATAAGTATAAATTAATTATCGATGGGTGAACTACCCACCCACGCCATAGGCGATGGGATGGGCTTCCTGTTTCATAGATTCAACTAATGTTGACATCTCCACAGGCTCTACAGGTCGTTCCGACCTTGATATTTCTTTATATAGAGCAAATTTCTTTATATTGTTTGCTGCTAACAAGTCTCGCTCGTTAACTCGTCCACAGCTTTTACATTCCCAAGTTCTATCAGATAGTTTTAGGTCTTTGTTGAGTGAACCACATTCACAAGTTTTGGAGCTTGGTGCAAAACGACCAATACGAAGTATATTTACTCCATACCATTCAGCCTTGTACTCAATCATTCTATTGAACTCTGACCAACTAACATCTGATATTGCTTGTGCAAGACAATGATTTTTCATCATGTTCTTCACACCTAAATCTTCTAAACAAATCGTTTGGTTCTCACGAATTAGCTTATTAGAAACTTTGTGCAAAAAGTCTTGTCTTTGATTCTTTATTTTCTCATGTAACAATGCTACTCTCTTATTTGCTTTCTGTCTATTGTTACTTCCTTTTTTCTTTTTAGACGCTCTACGTTGTAATACCTTTAATCTTTGTATTGAATTACGTAGGAATTTAGGGTTTTCAAATACTTCACCATCTGATGTTACTGCAAAATCTTTAATTCCTAAATCTATCCCTATTGTTTTATTTTCTTCAACAGGTGTTTTGGTTTTACACTCTTTACCTGTTTCACAAAGAATAGATACAAAGTACTTTCCCGTAGATGTTATTGAGATGGTGGCTGATTTGATAGTACCTTCCAACGGTCTATGTAACTTAACCTTAATCCCCTTTTTCTTGAACTTAGGTATCACCAACCCACCATCTTCAACTTTTACGTTTTGTGGAACATGGAAAGATTGCTTAGTATCTTTTGATTTGAACTTAGGAAACCCAGCACCTTTGAAAAACTTTTTGTATGCTAAGTCTAAGTTTTGTAAAACAGCTTGCAAAGCTTGACTGTTTACTTCTTTTAACCACTCACATTCTTTCTTTAACTCAACCAACTGCTTCTGTAAATTAAACCTACTATAACCCACCTTAGCACTCAAATATGCGTTTGTCTTTGTCTCTAATGCCAAATTCCAAATAAACCTACAATGCCCAAAATGTTTGGATAGTAGAACTTTTTGCTCTTGGTTAGGATACAGACGATATTTATGTGCTTTATACAATTTTAGTATTTTTATTACTTCTTACTAAAATAAATATGTAAGAAAAAGTAAAAAGATATAAAAAATTAGGAATAATTAAAAAAAAAGTTGTATATTTGTGTTATTAAAGGAGTCGCTTATATCCCACCCACTGAAGATGAGTGGGATTTACGCTCCATCTAATTAAATCATCCACCAATTCTAACATTTTCACCTTCCCCTTTACAATTATCGCATATTTTAATTTCCATTATATTGCCATTTGTGTGTTGTACTTATGTAATTCTAATAACCTCTTAGCGTCATGCTTAAGGTATGGTATTGGTATTCTTCTCATTTCCGTGGTATCTTTATCCCAGTAGCCAATCCAAATGTGTCGACACTTCTTATGTGGGAATTCCAACTCGTACATGTACGCATAAACACTCAATTGTAGTGAGTAGATACCATACTGACAGTTCTGAATGTGC
>Ga0080013_1001783_pt1 | contig 27451 bp, 18 predicted proteins | sample ETNvirenome_6_85_FD_69236 | JGI IMG/M metagenome (GOLD analysis project Ga0080013, IMG submission 69236) | Marine viral communities from the Pacific Ocean - ETNP_6_85 (SPADES assembly) (version 2) | ecosystem: Environmental > Aquatic > Marine > Oceanic | place: Pacific Ocean | collected 2013-06-19 | reverse complement strand
CTTTAAGGATTTCTTGGAGTCGTTGCTTCTTGGAAAGTTGATTGGACATTAAGCATTTTTAGGTCTGGTGTCGTTCTTTGGTCGCTTCTTGCCAAATCCACCCTGCTCCAAAAATTTACGATATGCGTCCGATATTTCACGCTTGTTAACCTCTGCTCCGGTGGCTGCAAGAACGTCACTGAGACCACCAATTTTATAAGATCGCACAGCTTGCACCATCGTGCGCTGGCGAGAAACATATGCCACGTTTACCTTCGCGTCATCGCCTTCGGGAGTTAAAGTTATAGACTTTCCCGCGATGGTGCGATAATTCTTTTTAAGTTGCTTAACAAGATTTTGAATCATTTCATTCATCTCGTTCTGAAACCCATTAATACCATTTCTATAAACAGCGGGGAGCTTCATTTCAGCTTCATAAGAAATTATAACCTTGTTACCACCGAACCTTATTTTGCCACCATCAATATATTTTCGATTCGTAGAGAGGAGATCATCCCTTTTTAAACCCATTTTGAGGGGTTCACCCTTCTCATCGACAGCGCCATCATACATGTTGCCCGCTGCTGACGAAAGGTCTCTAATTATTTCCAAGTCTGCATTAGCCATTATTCGGTCTCCATCCTTGTCGCCATCGTTCTTCGCGACCTTCGACATATTTTATGTGGCACCTCTCGCAACACTGCCATCGCAAAATAAAAATCTCATCGCGAGCTTTGAGATCGTATCTTGTACAAATGGGACAAGAAGTATTGCCACTCCTCATAAGTAGTTTTTTGCTCAATAAAACACCATCTTTGTTTACTTTCTGTTGCTGGAGTTCTTGGGCAAAGTGTTTTTCATTTATTTTTTTGAGTTCTCGGAGATATTCTTTCTCTTTTTCGGGGTTCCAATCAGATCGAGGGTTGTGGATTCCCTTCGCGCCGTATTTGTCGCTGATTGCTTTTTCTAACTTGGCGAGGTAGTTTGGGTCTTTCATTTCGCCGCCTCCACGGCTGCGTAAAAAATGCCTAAAGACAAGCCAACACCAGCCACAAAGCCACCGGCAAACCACCAATGGTTATAAGCGTTGGGCTTATCAAGCGTTATTTTTTGAAGATGACCGATCTCGTTGTTTTTGATCTTCAAGATGGCGTCGTACTTCTTTTCGTTAGCTTCCAACGAAGCTTTGACGAGCGAAGTCAACATGTCGCAGCGAGCCTTCTCTTTGGCGGCGTTGTGTTTAAGCTGAAGAGAGCATTCCAGTTGTCCCTTCTCTTTCGCTGCAAGAAGGACAGCATTCGCTTGGTAGTTGTAAAGGATGCCGTTGAAGGGGGCTTTCTGTCCCTGTTTAATTTCTGATACTTTGGGAGTTTCTGCCAGAGACGTGGCTGGGAGCCACACCAAACTAAAAATCAACAACGTCGCGCAAATCTTTTTCATCATCTGTTAGTACCAATTCAAAACCAAACTCTTCTGCGATCTTTTTGGCTCTGCCCTTGGGATCATTATGTGTCTCTTCGACAATTTTTTTAACCTTTTTCTTTTCCCATTCGTGAAGTTTGAGGTTTTGCTTTTTATATTCGTCATCAAGCTTCATGACGGTTTTACCGTAGTCTACAACAATCTTGTCTCTTTTGGTCAACTCTTCTTTGTGTGCCCGATTGATTGCGTCAAGCTCTTCTTTATGTGCCTGCTTGGACAACTTGAAGGCTTCCTTGATGCTCTCAGTGTTTTTATTTTTTTTAAGGAGAACATAGACCACAACGGTGTAAGCAGCCAGAGCAAGATAATGCCAATATTTAATAACTGTTGCCCAAGCTTTCTTAAAAAATGTTTTTACTGCCAACCACGTCATAATGTCTCATTTCGTTTGCCAAGTGATAATAACTTTATCACAACTCATCGGGTCAGGTTTCCTTTAGTTCTTTTACAGGAGTGTCGTCCGCAAGCCTGAACATGCGTAACCAACCGATGGCTCGTTCCAACTCGCGCAGCGCCTGCTCGACTTCAGTCGTCGTAAACTCGACCGCGACGGTTGCCCCCTGCGACCGCGCATTGAAAAGATTCTTTAAATCAGTTATGTTCCTAATCTCGGCGGGGCTTTCGCCCAAAGCGGCTTCTTGAGTGAGATTGTCGATCGCGACTTCATCAAGATGCTCCTTGATGATCTTTTTAAGTTCTTTGCGTGAAATCTTCATTATTTTTTTTTCCTCTTCTTCGCCATTTTGCGAAATGTTTTTGCAAGATTGTATCGCTTGCTGCCGGGAGGGCAACTTGAACTGCCATACTTATCTCCGGTACAGACGCCTTCCGTTCCGCGCTTCTCAATGTCTTTTTCAGCACTTTGAATCCACTTTTCTTCTTCGGTCAACATGGTCGTCAACTCTTCTACAATAATCTCTTGTAATCGCTGCCGTGATACTGTCATTTGTTGGTCCTCGTTGGTTGTTTCCTCTACACTATATAGTTTCCCCATATAGCCAGAGGGATCACTTGTGCAACCAACTTTTTCGTTGGTTCCCTTTTTATAAATAGCGTGAGTACCCGAAGATCCATCTTCTTTCTTGCATTTTTGTTTCTTGGCTTCGTAGGGCATTATTCTTCCTCGACCGGTGTTTGTTTGTCCCGGTTAATCAACCAGTGGGTCGCTTCGTCTTGCTTGTGAGCGGGACACAACTTCTGCAACTCTTTGTGGTGCCGGTGCTCTAAAACTTTTATTTCTTTGTCTCCAGCTTTTAGCTTCTTCTCAACGGTCTCGGCAAACGTTTCATCTTCTTTTTTGTAGAGAAAAAACTTATAAAGAAAGTAGCTTGCCATCAACCAAACCCCGGTGCCGTAATAGGTTTTTAACCAAACCCACGATTTGAGCGTCCAATGTTTTACGAACAACCAAGACATCAGCCTCCTTTTTTCAAAAACTGACCCGACTTCCAAGCTGTGGCAATATCTGCCAAACCCTGTGAACCAATATAAGCCAAAGCAATGGCGACCCACTGTTCGCCATTCAGCTTCTCAGCAAAAAGCAAACCAGTTGTCGTCATCCACACCAGCAATTTTCTGGAAAGGTATTTCTCTAAATGTCTATCTACAAATGCTTTCATACGCGCCATCATTTTATCCTCATTGATTTATATGGGCGCATCCATCGTACTTGTCAACTGTAATGACTTTCTGTACCGAATCCTTCAGCCCATCTATGTGAGTAATTAGTAACGTCGTCTTGAAATGCTCTTTGAGGATATCGAGGATACGAGTGAACCCCTCCATGTTGTTGGCATCCAGTGCGGTGCCCGGTTCATCCAGAATAAAGAGATCGGACTTAGGCATATTGCTCACATTCAAAAGGGCAATCCGAATAGCCATAGCAGCGAGAGTTTTCTCTGCACCAGAGCCTAACTCCAATGGTCTGGACTCCTGATCTTTGTGCTGTAAGAAGATTTCCAGCTTTCTTCCGTTGTCCTCAAAATAAACACTGAAGTCCACAACATTAGTCAACACCTCGGCGATGGCTTCGTTGATTACTGGAAGTTTGTTTTTGATGACTTGGAATGCGATGCCGTTGGGGTGCATACATTTCATGAAAAGCTCATATGCAGAATATTCTTTTCGCGTCTTATCAAGCTCAGATCTTTTATTTTGTATCTCGTCCAAACGAGCCTGAAGCGAGCCTTCCTGCTTGTGCAGGACTAAAAGCTGTTCCTGACACTGCTGTCGTTCCAGCTTGGTCGTTTCTATCTGTCTCTCGATAATCTTCTTCTGCTTACACAAGTCAGCAGCATTGAGGATCGCCTCACGGTTTTCTTCAAAGTAATCCAACTTGTCACGCAGTTTGGAGAGGGCATCACCCACCTGAACTTTTTGTTGCTCTTCTTTTGCGATTTGTAGACGCAATGCTGAAACGGTGTGTTCGTTCTCCAAAATCTTTGTCTTTAGGGCTTCCATCTTAGCCAAGGTTTCTTCTGCCGTGTTTTCCTCAATAAACTCAACCAGTGCGGCTTCTTCTGCTTGGTTTTTAGCCAAAGACAGCTTCGTAGCTGGAATCACCTCTTTTGCGGAGAAAGCGGACGAAATAAAGGGGCACGAGTCTTTGAACTTATCCCCACAGGGAATCTGGTCCAGAACCTTCACCTCTTTCTGTAGATAAGCTAAATCGCGGTTGTAGCCTGTGTTTTCAGCCAACACAGAACTTAGCTCGGCTTTTAGTTTTGTGCGCTCTTCTTTTTCTTTGAGAAGCTTCTCTTCATCAAAGGTGGGCAACAGTTCTTTACCCTTGGTTATAAAATCAAGAGTCTCATCGATCTTCTCCGTGTGCCGCTCAATTAAACGATCCGTTCCCTCCAGAAGCATTTCGAAGCTAGTAATCTGATCGCCAACTGCTTCAGGATCAATAATGATTGCTGGAACAGATTCTATCTTTACAGACACGTCTGCAAGCCACTCAACCAGAGACTGTTGTGCTTTCTCATAATCGTGGCACTTTTTGTCTTTTTGTTTAATGTCGGCAATAGCTGTCTCTAGGGCTTTTTTTATTTCTTCTTCGTCCTTGGACAAATCAAAACTTTCCAGCTTACGCAAGTAGCCCTTTGTATCACTGCTTTCAGCTTTGGCAAGCTTGAACTTTCTATCGAAGAACTCCAAGTCAAGAAACTTAGCCAGAATCTCCTTGCGCCGGGTCGATCCTTCGCTGATAAATGATAAGGCTCCCAACTGTGATGACATTGATGTCAATAAAAAATCTTCTAAGGTTCCAAACGTATGCCGAATCGCCGAATCAGTTTTATTTCTGTCTGTGGCGTCCAAAACCTCTTTATCACCTGTTGCCACGTCTAGAACCGAAAACTTCACATCGGTGCGAGCCTCGGTGGTCACTTGGCGATGGAGTTTCTTTTCATATTTTTCACTTGTTCGCTCGACGGTGTAAAGTTTTGTTCCAACTTGAATCTTTACTTTTCCTCTTCCTTTTTGCTTGCCGTCGTTTACAATATCCACATTTTTGCGAACATTCTTTGACGTAGAGTTGAAAAGAGTATATAATAACGAGTCAACAATGGACGACTTGCCTGAGAAATTCTTACCAAAAATGCCAACCAGACCACGAATGTTTTCAAAATTTATCTTGTTGTCAGCACCATAACAGAAAAGATTGTCCCACTCCAGTTCTTTGAGAGACCAGTTGACATTGCGAGCCACTTCCTCATCTTCTTCGGCTGTGCGGTTGAACCTTTCATTAAGCGCAAAGATTTCAGTGAGTTGTTCCTCGGTGGGATTGTAATCCTTGAGATAATCTCGGATAAGTTCTTGTTGTACTTGAACATCTCTAAGATTTTGCTCTGTCACGTCCTCTGTATTGACCGAAGATAGTGTCACACCACCCTTGTTCAAGAAGACAAGACTCTCAGGCTTGTAGCGAGTCCTAGCCACGTCTGAAGCCTTTCTAATCGCTTCCATTGGAAGCTTGTTGTTCGCCACCAAACGAATTCTTGCTCCGAGGGGAACTTGAGTCCTTTTGGGGATCTTTCCTTTCTTTGTAAGCTCGACTGTGATGAACGGCTTTGGGTTCTTGAAGGTGTGGAGTTCTACATCAAAATCCTCCTTGGAGCGAATGTTCCAAAGAAGGTAACCCTTGTCTTGCGCCTCCGCAAAACCCTGTTGCACAGTTGAACCACAATACCTCACCTTGCCGTCGTTGTCAAGGGTTTGATTCGATTTATGAATGTCACCCAGCATCGCGAAGTCGAAGCCTTCGAAGATGGATACGTCGTTTTCGCCGTGTTCCATCACCCAACCAAGAGAGGTCTCACAGCCCGAAATGGACCCGTGGTATAGAGCGATATTAATCTTATTGGGGTTGCTCGGCTTGATCCAGTTATCGGCGTCAAACACAGAAAGTACATTGAACGTCACCTTGTTATTAAACTGATGTTCGCCAGAGTACTTTAACAGGGTAATGTTCGGATGGTCTAAAGCCACCGTTAGAGGGGTGATGGCGTCCTGTCTAGCGGAGTTTCGAAGGTTGCCGTCATGATTACCGGGGATAACAATAAGCGGCGCGATATCGGCTAGATTTTTCAAAAAACTTGAAGCGAGGTCAAAATACTCTGGTGAGAGGTTGACCTTGGTGTGAGCCAAATCACCACAATGTACAATAGCGTCAGGCTGTTGCTGGCGGATTTTATCATACATTTGTGAAAATACCACTCGGTATTCCTTGTGGTATTTTAAGTTTCTAATATGTGTGTCGCTGATATGAACTACTCTCAAATTATCTCCTAGATACAAGCAACCTGCATAGCCAAAAGACTATCAGGATTGACCCACGTTGCTTGGCGCTTTCTCTCTAAAAACTGCCCCATTGTCATTTCGCCCACATCGGCAAAACCTGTGATGTCCACTTTGTAAACATCTACATCATATTGTAACAGTTTTTGCATTATTTTATAAGCCTTTTCGTCTGCGTCTGGGTCGAGAGCAAAGTAGACTGCGGTATCATTGTCAACGATACTTTGGAAGAGTTTGCTGTTTTCCTTGAGGGTCGAACCTAAAATGGGGACAGCGTTTTCGCCTGCGATGATGGCATCAAAGACGCCCTCAACAAGCACGATGTGTTGCTTGAAATCGAGGTAAAGCTCATTGAAAATAATGTCTTTGCTTACGTTTGGATTTTTATATTTTGCCCACGTTCCTTTGTAAACGCGACTCACAAAAAAGTTGGGGTTGCCGTTTTTATTAAAGGATGGAATAACAATTCTGTTTTTGTATTCTCCTGACGGGCAATAACCGATCTTCCAAAACAGAATTTCATCCATTGTAACGCCACGGCTAGCAAGATAATGCCTTGCCGGTAGCGATGACATGGGGAGATGTTTGTTTCCAAGAAAAATATATTCTTCGGGAAGGTCTACGACTTGTACATAATCTTCTTTTTTGCCCTCGTTGAAAAGCTCATCGAACAAGGTCAGGTCTATATCGGAAGACAGTTCAAGCCACGCTTGTTGGTTCGAAAATGAACCAAAACGCCGAATCAAGCGATAAACGCTTCGTCCTGCGTAGTTACAGTGCCAACACTGAAACTTGTCCTTGTCAATGTTGACTGATAGTTTGTTTTTGGAATGTTTACAGTTGGGACAATGGAACAAGCGTTCGTTGCCCGTCTTGCGGAAGTCTCCTAAGACTCTGCGGAGGATTGTTGTTTTTTCCATCTTGACCACCCCGCTTTAGCGATAATCCAACTGTCAGCACGGTCATACACTCCCGGCTTTGGATTACCATGTTTAGTATATTGTACACTAAAAGTAGGGTCGTTGTCAAGAACAAATTGCAAAACAACTGGTTTTGCCTTTTGACCTCTGGGAATCTTCAAATTGACTTCCTTACGGGCTTGTCCCGCTGTTAAATACTGTGGCTTGATGCCGAGTGTCGCATAAGAAATCCAGCTAACTGCACCGTTGAATCTCTGAAGTGCGGACATTGTTTTAGCCGACGATCCTCCAGAGTTAAAAAACATAAAAGGTTGTTCGATGTAGATCTCAGATATGGCGAACTCTGTGCGAACATCCATAAGCGCTGAACGCATCATTTCACACTTGGTGAAGAAATCTTTGAACTTCCGCAAATCAACAAACGTGCAACAGACTACATAACCTTGCCGGTCAATAACTGAAATGCCTGTGATGGAGGTGGAAACATCTAGAGCTAATAGCATATATCTATTATACTACAAATCAAGCTTTATTTTAAAGGTATAACCCACATCTTCTGTCTTTTTAACAGGTTCGGCTAGATTAGCCACGCCGAGCAATTTTTTATTTTCATCATAAATCGCCACTTTAGAAATATAGGTTGTTTTTGAAAAGGGCGCATTAAAATTACTATAAGAAGAAGAGACAACGTTTGTTATAGTATTAGGGGTTTCAAGATATGTAAAAGTTCCAGTTTTAGGGTTTAAAGAAGATGCAGTAAGAGCAAAAGTGGGGTTATTGCTGGTATTAAAATTTCCCTGTGAAGCATGGGCAAACATCGTCATGGTGGGCGTATACGTTTGACCATTAAATTTTAATTTAAAAGAACTTGAGACAACCAGTGTACTAGGATCAGCAAAATCAATCCACGATCCTGTGCCATCGCCGCTCGTATAGGGGTCCAACACGTCATCACCCAATGCACCACTATTAAAAAGAATCACGAAACCTTCATTATATAAAGCTAGCCCGACGACGCTTCCGGTAGAAGAGCCTGTGACTTGAATTAGCTCGCCATTTTTGTTTTTATCCTCTGCTTGAGCAATCAAAGAACCCGTATAATAAAAGTCCAACCTTATACTTCCTTCCTGTATAGAAGACCCATAAAATATGCTAGGTATGGAAATTAGCTTGATTCTCGTTCCATCTATGGAAGCCGAATAATCAAATTGTGTAGACCTATAGCGATAATAATTAATCACATTTTGAAGTGGGGTTGTGTGTGCCAAGTCTGTACCAAGCTCGACTTGCACCGAGGAGGTATACGCAAGATAATTTTTAAATTCAGCAGCAGGCACAGCAGTTCCATATGAACTAGTAGATGACGCTGGTGTGGTGACTTGTGTAGTTTTCCAAGCCGCAAAATCTGAATCTTTGTTTAAAAATTGATAAATGCGCTCATCGCCAGTACGATTTACGCTAAGATCGTAAGCAGAAATCATACCATTCGGAACGTTTGTATTGGAGCTTGATATGTTATTTAAATAAATTTCCCCAGCGACAAACGTGAAAGTTACTTTTGGGTTTGCCTTAATGGTATTGAAAAGAATCTCATCTTGGGAAAACTTATTTAGCTTCATTAGTAATCAAGTCTGACTCTTAGAGTCAATTCATTTGCTGGCGTTTTCTTTAAGGGTTCACTTAATTTCGCAACCGCAAGCAACTCGTTATCAGGAGAATACAGCCCCACTGTCGTCACATAAGAGAGGGGTAAATCATCCGGCGCAGTCTTGACAAATATCTGAGATTGTGTAAGATAAGTGGGATTAGAACTGTAGTTAAAATCTGAATGCATTGCTCGGCAAAAATAAATAGTTGAATTTAGTTCAGTCGTGTTGTTATAAGAACAGTTAATCCAACGTCGCCGCACAGCATTGCTAAAATCATCAATTGAAGACCCTGTTAAAGAAGCACTCATCGTTCTGCCATTTACATCAAAAGCAGTCGCATGTTGAAAAACCGAGCTAGTTATAACAGCGACACCAGCGTCATAATAAATCAAACCAACCTTAGCAGAAGCGGTATCATACAAAATGGCATAATCGCCAGCCGGGGAGTTGATTTTGTAATTGTTGGAAGCATTTGTGTCTGTAATCGTAAACACCCCGTCTGGAACCTTATAGGTTCCTCCGTTATACATCGTAAGACTGAACGTGCCCTTCGCAATTTCATCCTTGTACAAGAGGCGGCTGAAATTAATAAAAAAGACATTTCTATCCTTTATACCGCTGCCGAGATCGCCGTCCTGATCAAATGCCCGAACATCGCCCGACACATCATAGCCAACCAGTTGCTGTGCCATAGAGTTATAAATGTTATTCTTTTTATCTTGATTAACTGTGGTCGATAGAGTAGCACTCAACGCAGAACTCGTAGGATAACCACAAGTAATATCAAAAACGTGATTAGCCGAAGAACTCAAATAAGGATAATCATAAACAGAAATAAACATACCGTGTGAGTATGTTTTTATATTTTCATTTTTATAAGTTCCACTCACCAAGGTTCCAGTTAATGGAATCGCTTCGTGCAACAAAGTTTTTGTTGCAGTCTTATCAGTGGGGGTTATTGTTTTAAAAGAGCTAGCCATGTTTTTTTCCTATTGTTCTAAATTTTCGCATAGCGAATAGGGATATCAATTGAATATCCAGTAGTGCCACCTGTCACTCTGACAGTGGTATCAATTATGTTATAAGTTGTTGGATCGGACGGCTTCGTAAACGTTGTCGTACTACCAAACTGAGTAAAATATGAAGTCGAGGTCCGCAGACTTGTAGAAGAGCGGACCTGAAATTGCCACTTGCCTTGAGGGGTCTCAACGGTATAATCGTTGTTGCCGTCGTCGGCGTTCTTGTTAAAAGCCGTCATAAAATTTGTCAACACATAAGTGGCAATCTGATCGTCATCCAAGAAATCATAATTGTAACTATTGCCATCGACATCAGTAAGCGTTCCCAAGCGATTATCCATTTCCACTATTAGTTGAGTTTCTTTAAGATCTTCCTCAATGGGGGCGTCAGGTCCACCATATTTCGTAGAATCAATGCCAAAATCCACCCTAATATAATGGTCTGTTTTGTCCGGTGACACACCGTTGATAATCCCAGAAGTGCCGCCAGCATCAAGTCCGGTGGATTGGGCGGTGGTTGTATTATCAACAGCGATGACATGCTGACCCGCCTCAGAAAATACTGATCCATTCCCCTTCGTGTTCATTTTAATCACAGGTAAGTAAAGCAAGTCGTTTCTCACATAAGAAACAAGATAGTGTTTTAACAAAGAGGTATTATTCGTAAATGCCTCTAGCACGGGAGTTTGTAAAATCGACAAATCATAAAAAGCAGAGCCAGACGGGTGTGCGCCGAGGGGGTTGTTTTGATTTCGATATTCTTTGTAGTTAATCTCGTCATCCCCGAAAGCAAATTTCGTAATTTTAAAAGAGCCGTCACCCTTCGCTAAACGCATCCTGCCGGTGTCGGTCAAGACCGCATCTAAAATAATATCACCGCTGTTGTCTAAATATGCCATAATTGTTCCTCTTATTAAGTAGATTTCATTTGCCTAAAATTCGCCAAAATCGATTGTAATGCTTGTTGATCTAATTTACGATTTCTAATTTTCTCAACAATTGATTGTATTAACGCAGGGTTCACGCCAAATTCATCCTCAATATTAAATAGTGTTTTCATTGCTTTTGTGGACAAATCAAAATAATTAGAGAGTTCTACCAAATCTCCCTGAGAAAAGCCTTTGCTTTTCATTAATTCTGCGGCTTGTTGTCCCACTGATCCTATTTTATCAAGTTTTTGAACGGTGGGGGTAAAATTAAGATCCATGACCCTCCCCGACGTTCTAGACTTAGCCCGAACCTTGAAATAATGATTACCAGATGTGTCCAAGGCTTCGACCCTGTTGTTATCCGAAGCGGCATATGCCATCTTTTCCCACATGGCTTTGGCGTTGGCGCTGTTTAGGGGGGGATCTGCTTCATACTGTTCGGTTGATAAAGAAACCGACACAATCCCATTAGAATACATCGGCGCGATTTGTGGTTGAGGCGAAAGCTCTGACGGGAAAACATAGGGTCTCACCTCACCAATGTGAATATCTCCATCTGCATAAACATTAAGATGAAGAATGGGAGAGGGATTTGACGCATACCCGTGAGCGTTTATTGCACGGAAACAATAATAATAATCATGATTTGGTTCGATTGTATCTTCAAAGCCAACGCCTTGAGCCTTGTTTAAAGTTGTTATTTTTCCGTCAACAAAATCCACATAATCATCCGGTGGCGTATTGATTCTTAAGATTTGATATTTTGTGATGGGTGATTTTGTATCAAACTTTAATCGCGTCCAATCTAATTTTGCCTTAAGTATTTTTATTTCCTCATCCAAACTCGATTTCGCAGCCAGAGCGTGAAGCTCGTCTACAATACCGACCGCCATGCTGGCTCCCGGCAGGGCGAATTGCTTGGAATATATTTTTGTTAAGTTCTCCTTGTCCTTGTCAAAAAGGGGAATCGGGAAATCCACGACGCCTCCTACATTATCCGATAAAACAATCTTTACCCTCGTAGGATCTTGCCGACTAGGAATGATCAATGAAGTGGGATAAACTGGCGGCGAGTCCATGATATATTGTTTTTCCGATTGCCACATTGGCACTTTCATAATTCTGAGATCTGGATAGGAGATCCCACTCACTACTAAAGCAGCGTCGTAGTCCCATTGGTTAAAGTTTGGCGCATAATAACTGTCATCGGTTGCAAAACCAGTGCCAACGCTCAACACATGACAAGAAAATCTATAAACATAGGGGGTGTCATATTCTACTCCAGCGTCCACAACTTTAATAATGTCTTTCTTATCCATTGAGGCTGGGAGAATGTATTCTTTTTCAAACTGTAAACTTTCTTCTATAAAGCCCTGCGGGTCTTTTGCTATCTCAACGCGAAAACGCTCCACAGAATATGCCAAAACCTCCGCATAATTTTTTAATGGTGTGGCACGGAGTTTATCTGGCGTTGTCTTCTCTCCATCTTCAGCGCTTAGATCACGGAACATCCTTATCAGCATTGGCTTATAGTTTTTATTAACAAACTGTTGCAATCTCGCAGACAAAACGAACGCATCAAAATCAGTTACGGTTGTGTTTTCATTGTGTTCGGTGTAGATAAAATCTGTGTGTGCGGCAGCGCCTTTGCCCGCAGCGAGAGCGGCGGCGGCGATAGACGGCTGGGCGGCGGCACCGCCGAGGACGAGAAGTTGTGCCGCAAAGGAGGTCTGAACATTATCTTTTAGTTTAGTTAATTTCTCTGCCTGTTTCACTGGTAAGTCTTTTGGAGCAATAAGCCCAGAATTGGTAAGCGCATACTTCAAAGTTTGAGCAACAAGGGGCGCTCTTGAAATAATCGATGAATCGGGCGCAAAGTTTTTAGAAATTGTTTGAAAGTCAACCTCGCCGCCGTCCGTAATTGAAAAAAATGGTTTATCGTGCCTGTCGGCAAGATTATAAATAAAGGTTTCATACAGATTGAGATCCAACAACAACCTTTTAAATTCATTATTTGTGTTGGCTGGCATCAAATTATAGTTTGATTCAATCACGAAACTGAAAGGCAACATTTTTTCGGTGCCATGTGTAAGGTCGGTCAAGATTTTATCTTGAGAAATGAAAGAGGTGGGCTGGTTTAGAGTAAAGTTTGGCTTGGTAGCCATGAAACCCTCGGGACCATTCTCCTTAAACTGTTGAAGATATTGATTGCTGTATGTGCTATTGCTATACACCGCTGGTAGCGCTGACACCGTCACATTATTAGTAGCTGCGTCAAAGATATATGACATTAAAGATAAATAAGGTTTATAAAAACCCGCTAACTTACCGGCTGGGATAGGTTTCCACTTCAGCGCCGTTCTGTCCTTAACGTTATAACTTTTAGGGGTTGTCGCATATTCCATAAATGTCTTAATAGCAAACTCGTTTTTCGTGATATCTTCGCCTCTTATTTTTATAGAGTTGTAGGCATAATAATCGCTTGGTCTGAGTAGTTTTCTAAACCCAACAGGATTTTTCTTGCCAGCACCGAAGGTTTCATCAAACTTTTCAAGCTGCTCCACATAAAAATTATAGCTAGGTTGCGCCTTAATATATAAGGTTCCGGCTTCTGGAGTCCCAAGGACGTCGCCCAAGATACTCATATCAAAGTAATGTAAACTTTGTGGTAAAGCGGCAGCGTCGATGGCGGCTTCAAAAGTTTTGATTGCATCTTGTGTCAACGAAGCGGGTTCTAAACCAAGATACATATATTCACGGTTCACATTGCCCCCTAAATAATTATATGGACCATCTGATATCCAAGCTATATCCTCTGTCTCGTTTTTCATAATACCATTTTGTAGAATTTTATAGTCCGCAATATCGGCAAGGGTCTCGCCCGCATCTCGGAGATATAAGCCGTCATCTTCCGTGGAACCATAAAATAACGCCAAAATAAAAGGATAATTGCCGTAGGTATCTGACAATTGGTCAGTTCGGTTGTCGCCCCTATATGTAAAACTTTTTTCCATATTTTTAAATAGTATTGAGATTACAGCTTCATAACATTCAAAACAGCTTAAGCTTCATAATATTAATTTTAATCATTTTTGTTTTCTTGCCGGTTTTCTTCATCTTGCTTTTCTTGCTTCCTGCTGGCTTCTTGGAGCCGTCAGACACCTGAAGCCCTATTTGATCTACTTTACCCTTAACACTTACATTTGTGGACGACTTCTTGAGAGCCATACCCGTCTTCTTTATCTCCTTGACGGGCTTCTTCACCCCCATGACAGGCTTCTTCACCCCCATGACAGGCTTCTTCACCCCCATGACAGGCTTCTTTACCCCCATGAAGGGTGCGCCGGTTTTGGATTTTTTTACCGCAGTCGAGGATTTCTTTTTCACACCATCCAGAACTTGAACCGCGTTGGGTTTGTCCATCGCGGAACCACCTTTGTAAGCTGGTTTTTTAAAAAGAGAACCCTTTAACATAGTATTTGCCGCTTGTTTGAGAGCAGTGTCACCCGAAAATTTTTCTTTTTTTAAAACAACTTCGATCTTTACAGGCGGGTCATTTTTGGATTTTGCTGGAATGGTGTATTTGATGGTATTAAACTCTTTTGATTCGGTATCAAAGACAAAATATCTATTATTTATTCTTTGATTCATTCCGACATTTCTCACCTGTACGAAGGAGCCGTTAGGATTTTTTAGTCCGCGCTCATAAAAAGAAAATCGTCCCAAAGTAGCCACTGACCCCAAGCCATTTTTTACCTTATTATAAGGGTGCCATTCTCCTTCGTGCCAAAGCTCAATTTCTACGACATTGGTTAACATTAAAAAAGTGCCTATGGCTTCTTCAGGTCTCAAATTCCACTTCTTTTTGTCTTCCTTGGTTTTTAGTGTTTCTTTGTTGATCAATATTTTGTCAAACAAGGTTTTAAATTCGTTAGTTAGCGGCTTTAAAAGCTTGATTGACGGACCTCTTGATAAAACATAATAAGGTACAGGAAGATTAGTATTAAGAGCTTCACCTCCCTGTGATTCAATGCTTTCTATTTCATCCATTGTGTTCGTATAAGTATTAAAACCCGCCAAATGTGAAAAAGAGTATATCATCGTTAAATCTTTTATGTTTTGAAACTGTTTTGTAATTGTCGGTGAAGTAGATTTTTTCTTATCCTGTGGTCCGCTTGAGCCGCCAAAAAAGGATTCAAAAGCAAACTTGCCGGGAGTAACAGGATTCACAACAGTCCCCTTGTCAGTTGTGCCAACGATGGCTACACCATCGTCTAAAAGCGCGTCCAACAATACACCATTCTTCTGCCAGAAGGGAAAGCCCGTTGCCCACGAAGTAGGAGTCTTTGCGGGATAAGTCTGGGTGATACCGGCTTTCATGCTCAACACCAAATCTATAATTTGAGTGAGCGGCAAGGAAAAGGTCAGGGCGTAACCTTCGGCGGTTTTCATATTCGCGCTACCTATGTCAAGCATCTGAGCCGTGACTTTTTCCGCTGTAATGGTTAGGGGCGTAAATGTGTGTGTGTCAAAATGTTGCCACACAAATTCATCAATACCCCCCACATATTTGGCAAATTCTAACTGAAATAAATTTTCAAATTCCTTTTGTGTTATAACAAGCTCCGTGTTTTCAGATTGAGGTGGAGTCGCATAAAGATAATCTACCCAAAAACTGGGCTTCTCAGTAAACCCGACCGCATTTGCAAATTCATAATATTTAGTGGCGACAGTTGAGTTGCTTGAATTCCCTTGGGTGGGCTTCACAGTCAAATTAGGAGCAACAGAAAAGTTTTTTACTTGGCTTAAAGATTGACCAATAGAATCCTTAAGCACCAGATATGTACTGGGTAAAAGTCTGGTCGTCTGCTTCTCCCAATCTACTGCTAACATATCTTTTATTGTTACAATTAAAGCTCCCGATTCCTGATTTTGTTCACTATCAGTTATCATCGAACTAATGATGGACCACATACTATTAAATGTGTTCCACATTTCTTGTAGAACCTCTCCATGATGCTGAACAAAAAGAGGAGTCATTCTTTCAAAATCAGCATTATAATACTTGGAAAAAGCCATCACCGATTCCAAGGCGCTAAATTTATTATATGCCTCATTAACAAGTTCAAATACATATCTTAATTGTCCCAAAAACTTGGCTGTATATGTAATTTTTAAACCATAACGGTAGTGGTAATTTTTATTTACTGTTTTATCTTTGATCATAAAAAGCGTTTGCATAACACCAGCATTTGTCGTGCAATCGACCGATGCCACTCTTATATTTGCGTTATCAATAATGTTAATTAACACCCCCTTCGTACCGATTGGAACACAGGTAGCAAGAACCTTTTCCATACATTGTTCTGTATATTGCTCTGCAATATTTTTTGCAACCTTCCTTCGGACAAGCTGCATACTTTTAATATTATCGGAATAAATATTTAGTTTGGTGCCCGTAAACGCGAATGCACTACTATTCATAAACTTTGTAGTATTAAAAATAAAAGCTGTATTGAAAGTGTTGGGTTCTATATCATCCCAGAAAAACATTTCGCTCAAAGGAGATTCTATTTTTTCCAATTTGTTAGGTTCAAAATATGCTTCCAGATTAAGCGTGGTAGTTTTAGATATGTCCTTAGCAGTATAGGCTTCCCCGGTGGCTGGATTTTCTGTTGTCGTTACCCATTTTTTGTTTTTCTTGTCCCACTTGGTGAGCAGGGGCTGGTTAAAATCTAAATCAAAATAATCGCCGGTAGTAAGACCCACAAAGCTTGAAACAACGGCTGGATCAGAAATAACAACAGGCAAAAGATATGGATAATGGTCTTCAGAATCGACGGGCAATTTTTTTATTTGATCGGCAATAAGTTGATGACTGTGGTTCTTCTTGCCAATCGACGGTCCACCTTTAACAAAGACGTCGCTGTCAGCAACGATGCGGTTAGTTATTTTATGAACATGCCAAGAATCTGGAGTGGCATAGTGCTTTTCAGTCTCCCCGTCGCCGTCATCGTCCACTGTGTAATAATGAGTATGACCACGTTCAAGTGTTGTATTTCCTTTTGGTGGCGTTTCTTGTTTTTCAACAGAAAATGGTCCTACCCATATCTCATTATTTGATGTTTGAAGAGCTTGATAAGTAAAGTTTACCACTCCGTTTTTGGCGATCACAAATGGAAAAGAATAATTTATAGTATTCCCGCCGGAAATCGCGAAAGGAAGATTGTCTTTAAAATCAGCCATCACCTCAATAAAGCCCATTAAATTGATTACCCGATCACCAGCTATAACTTTCCCAAACGGCTCAGTGGCTTTTAGATTGGTAAACTGTGCCTCGTAAGAATATTTTCTAACTTGAATGCCCTTCAGATAAAATATGGACGTATCGGCGTGGACCAATGATTTACCGGGAGGACCAGTATCGATAGAAGGGTTGGTGTGACTGATCCCCAACACTGAATTTAAAATATCGTAAACAGCCTTTGAAGATTTATAAAATGGTCCCTTGTCTTCAAGTCGATTTTGCTTATTGACGTTGGGACTATTTTCTAAATAAGATATAAAATCTACATTTGGAAGCATGGGGGGAGGAATAGGTTCCGAAATATCAAATGTGAAAAGAGTCATATCTGTCCATATCAAATTCTTATAACTGTCAAATATGTCCTTATCTCCAGTTGTTATCGGCGCATAAAATGCATATCGCATATCCAAACTAATGCCATCTTTGTCATTTAATACAACAGACTCAATAAAAGGATACGGAACTTTCTGATCCAAGAGAGAACGTACATCGATGTCTTCAATATTCATTAGCAGAAATCCTCTACAACATCAGGTAAATTATCATAAAGACCATCAGCAGCCAAGAAGCCCTCAGTAACATTTACTTCTATGTCTCGTTCAGTACGAACATCTAAATAATACCCCAAAGAGTTTTTTTGTTCAAAGGGAGCGGACGGATCTAACTGGACCACCGTGGTAGTTGTTATAAACTCAGGAGAAGGAACGGAGTTTTTTGTTTGAGTTTTTTTCACTAAATAAAATTCCAATTCAAACGTCTCGTTCATCTTGTTTGCATTGGTTTCAAGCAACAAGCCTATTGTTTCACCCTTACTAATTTTAACCATCTCGCCAGTGGGGAATATTTTAACAATAGTCTGGCGACCTTCACCAAAATCTGGTATAGGACTCCCACTATCTTCAACGGCTTTATACGACTCATGAAAGTCGGGAGTAGCCTGTTCTAAACTGGTAAAGACATTTAAATCAAAGTTCAACTGGGGGATTTGAAAAAAACTGTCTTTGCCTTGTGCCAAATCAGCAGAAGAAGATATTATGTTCCTTAAACAAATATAATTAAAGCGGGGCAATTGTTGAGAACCCAATTCAGAAGTTGACAGTCCGTAGGCACTTTGAAACAAGTCTTCCAGCGAAGGTTTAGCTCCGAGTGATAAAAATTTATTAGAATTTAGATTAGCAATATTTGTAATAAAAGAGTTTTTTGGCGTCTCTTCCACAATTCTAGAGTGCGCGGAGTTCTGGGTTTCAGTCGGCACATTATAAACAACATCATCATCTAGAAATCCATAAAAGGCGGGGGCGAACAACCCTTTAGAAATTTGTTCTTTGCCGTGCTTACTAAGCACTAACTTCATTACCTGTTCTTTGGAATCTAAAAAACTCATGTGTTATAAATAGCTTAAGGTGCCGGTTTGTTTGTCTTTATAAAATCAACCTCTACAGAAACTTTGGCGGTCTCTATCAAAGAACAAAAATCATAAGGATAGTTATAACTGTAATCATTTACAGACCAACCGCCCACTGTTTTAAATTTTGAATTTTGAACGCTGGGCAAGTCATCAAAACTAAAGTCAGTATATTGTGGATTATCTATAGTCATCTGAAAATAATTGGTCTGGGCGCGTTTCTTTACTTTAAATACAACCCACTTCAAGTACCTCAACAGAGACTCATCAAACATAATAGACTTATCAAACTCAATATCAATATAGTCGGTTTCTTTCTCAAAAGTGCCCATCGCAGGAATTGGAAGATTTTGCCAAAAAAGTGCCATATCCTCTTTTTTCAATTCCAAATCATATTCTTGTACAACCATGCCCATTGGTTGGCTTTGTAATTTTGGATTCCTCTTCCAATCCCACGCAGGTGGAAATACATATTCATCAAGAATTTTATCAAGTCGCGACCATTCATTTGACTTTCCTGTCTTTTTGGCTTCAATCACATAGGCATCTTTAACATATTTTGACACAGTGTGAAACACAGGATTACTGTTGGGCATGTCCATATACGGAATACAAACAATCGCCTCTTTAATAAACGAACTATTGGAAGGAGTTCCCAGTGTTGCCTCGTCGGGCAAGCTCAAATAAGTTTTAAGAGAAAGATTATCAAGCGCACCGGGGGGAACGTAATCTTTAAAAACTAAACGTGAAGCTGCCTTATTGGTTATATTTGGAAGTTCACAAAAACTTTTCCAAATTCCTGTGCCGTTGACATTACTATTACGAGTTAAATATGGAGTTTCCCACTTGGGCTGAAAAGCCCAATAAGTTAAGCCTGCTGAGGCTGGATCTTCTGGTGTCTTGACCGAAGCAACCTCTTTTGTGGCGGGGTCTATTGTAGCAATAACACCCTGTAATCGACCAAGGTAGTTGATAGATTCGCTAAGAGAAGGAACAGAAGAAGTGACAAACGGTGAAAATCCAACACCGAGAGTCGAAGCTCCAAAAGTTGCAGTGAGTTCTTGCTGAATCTCAGCTATTGTGTATTTTCCAAGTTTAGTAGGTCGCCACTCCAACAAAATAGAAGCAGACCCAAAGCCCCATTGTGGTTGCCAGACGCGGTCAGTAGCTATATCTGTATTCTGACCAGTGCGACCTGAACCACTAACACTCGGACCCCACCCATTGGCATACACTGCATTCAAATCCCACGGTCCCTGATCTGCCGAAGAACCCGTAACCCCCATCACGCTAATTTCCATCCCGTAGACATCATCGAGATTTGGAATGAGGGCTAAATCCTTTTCAGGTTGTGAGACAACAGTTGTCAGGCTGTTGTTTTCTAAGCAAAAATCAATCGTACTTGCCATAAAATTGGACATAGCCATTTGATACAGGGGTTCAATAATTTCCTGTAATGATGCGGTCGAAGCTCGTGACATCGATTGGTGCGGATACATATCATAAAAAGTCTTTTGGTTTGTTAATTCACTAAGGGTTACAATCTCTTCAAACGGCAACGGCACAAAAGAGGCTGTGGCATCACCAATGGCGACCTCTCGATTTGCCTTGCCAAGACCCGAATCCCACGAATATGCCAGATCTAAATTATATGGGCTATTAAAATATCCATAACTCATTGCCAGACCCGCTTTTACTGAATTATAAAGAATCCCCGGCATAAAATAAGGCTGCATCAAAGTTCTAAAAGTCGCTCCACCGCCGATCAAGCGAGCAGCGGGAGCGAGTGAAGAAGAAAATAATTGCGCGAGTTGAACCGTTCTTTCGGCTGGATAAAATCCTTCGTATGGCAACAATTTTTTAATTGCATCAAACCTTATTCTGATTTTTGGTATATCATACGTTCCAACTGGGGAAGCATCAAAAAGACCCCCAAACTCTTTAAAGTTTAACAAGCTGTCACCTTCCATATATCTCGCAACAGTGTTCATCTGCACAACGGTATCGCTCATATCAACCACGCTGGAACCTGTGATAGAATAACTTGAAACACTCTTTCCATCAAGATCGTCGCCAGCAACCAGAGCCGAAATGTGATTCGAAACAATATATTCGGGTATAAGAGAATAATCCTTCCCAAGTAATTTAATGTACTCTGAATAGTTGCTATGTTTGTTATAATAGGATGGACCTCTACCTAAAGACGATGAACCCGGTGCGGACCAAGGCGCAAAAAAGCGTTCAGCAATTTCTGGTCCGCGCTGTGGGTTGTCAGGAACAGCATTAATAAAGGGCATTTCCAATAATGGTCCATAGACATGATCGGGAACGCCAGCGATGCCATTATCTCCGAGATCCATTGCTGCCTGACCGGCGACCGTGCCATAGGCGGCGCTTGGCACCGTTATGATAAATTGGTTTATGACATTTTTTGGATCTCTTAAAATCCCAAACGTCATATACTGTGCCGCTCTTCTATCATAAACTGCCTTATTATAAGCAACTCCTTCCACAGCCTGATAATAGTCGCCGACGCCGGGAAGATAATACAGATTGGGATACTTATCGGTAGAGTTGCCGTAAAAATAATTTCTTAAATCTAGATAAGTTTTTGTTCCACCAATAGACTGTGTTAAAAAATGTAAAGGAAACGAAGCTGATGGGATGTAATACTTACCGCCATCGAGCGCGAAGGTGGCGAATGGTGGACCAAGATCAGTAAAAGTGTCTAAAACACTAATACTTGGTCCCACAGCGTTCACAAAAGAATCAGAAAACTGTTGTCCAACCGGCGACCCAAGCCACGAACCCGTTGCATCTGGTCCCTGATAAAGCAAATTAAAACCCATTGGATTAACAAAAGACTGTGTAGCGTTCGCGGCGACTATTCCATCAAGAGCGAGTTGATTAAAAGCCTTGCGAACAGAACGATTATATTGAGAATCGGTCCATGTTTGGGTAAACGACTTTCTTAAGAGAGAATCCCCCAAATAACTGTATTTTTGCAAAGGATAAATCTGATGTGCGTATTTCGCATAAGAAACATCCTCTTCTTTTAAAACATTTTGTGAATCAGATTTATAAAAATCATAAAACCTCTCTAAAGTAGAAATACGATTTTTATTTTTACCAATAACCAGATCTTGTTCTAGTTCACTATCAAAAAAGTATCTCTTTTGAGAATTATAAGGCAAACTAAATATAGTTCCTTTGCCATCGCCCTCCAAATCAGCTATCAACAAAACAGGCTTGTCAGAGACAACAGCGGGTTCATAAGCAGCCAAAGGAACTACTTCCCCAGCAACATCAAAAGCGCCTGCGGCTGGTTCTGACTTATCTAACGGAGGTCTTTCAGAAACTATAATGTTTTGTTTTCTCAAGTTCCTTGCCAAAGGATTATAGCTACCTTGAAGCTGTCGGTAAGTTCCCCAGCCAGAGTTGCCATTGTTGATAACGTTGAGAAAGTAAATGTTCTTGAAGTCCTCACCAGTACCCAAACCGCCAACCATGAACGTACCCGTCACTGCCGCAGGATTTGGAAACCCATTGCCCTCGATCTGTATTATCTGATCCCACCAAGCGCGGTTGACTTGATTTCCTTGTGCGCCATCTAGCGTTAGACTGAAAGAACAAGTGGAGTCCGTGACGGTCACCGAGGATGATAGAAAGTGTACGTCGGCGAATTGGGCGATTGCAGAAATCAAAGATTGGCTAAAAGCGTTAGCAACTGCTGCCGGGACTGCGGGACCAGTGGCGAGACCGTCGACACCGATGATCGCCGAGGTGCTGCTGCCGGGAACGACCGTCGAATCGAACGCAAGCTCAAACGGGGCAACAAAAAGGGAGTCGGGGCTAGGCAAGAAACGAACAATAGGATGAGCGATTTGAATATATTCTGAGGGATCAAGGGCGTGGAAAATCACCGACCCAGAAGCTTTCACACCCTTTTGGTTTAAAATTGTCGGGGCTATTAAATTAACCGGTGGAAAAACAGTCTCATCTATATTAAAATGATAAGGGAGTCGATTTGCCAATCTACCGGGAGTAACGTACCCAGCATAATTAATTTCATCGTATCCAATGCTACTCGTAGGCGAGCCAAAAGTTCTAATAGAAGAGGTGTAAAAAGTTATTGCTGTTGAGCTTGTTAAAACATGACCCGCCTCGATGACAAAATTACCGCTGGCTGGAGCCGATGATAAAATCCAACTATACCCAAAATCTCTTGCTGGAATGGGACGAGTAAAGAACCCATTATCTGCCAGCACACCAGTGACAACAAAACCTCCAGAGTTTTCCATAATCTTGGTTGTGTTTCTTTGAACTTTGTGAATAGAAGCTGAAAGGTCATTGCTGGCGGTTTGATATCCTCCGAAAACGCTAGAGTATTTTAGTAAACTGTTCCACGCTCCCCTTACCACAGAGTTTCTAAGGTTTAAATCGTTGTAAACACTATACTCTCTACCAACAGGGTCCAAGAAAGGACCGTTCGTATCAGGACCACCGGGCGCACTAAACCGTTCAACAAAAACAGTCTGGTTGGCTGTTCCAGTAATTCGCGGAAAATCGAAACCGCCCGAAATATAAGGGCTTTCTAAATTTCCAGCAATGCCAGTTAATTCCCTTAAAGCCAGATTGTTTATAGATCTGCCCGAAGTTTGTACAACCTCATAATTTTTGGAAAAATTACCAAGAGCGGAGCCGCTTGTTTTAATATTTTTAATGTTGACCGGCGCACGAACGGGGGGATCTTGATAAAACTGATCAATCGGCGCTGCATAACCACCATCATAGCGGGTAGACTGTATAAAAATATCCGTAGGATAGTCCATATCGACTTGAAATCTTTCGGGGCGGTTTGTTTCATTGGTTAAATTATCGGTTAGGCGAATTTTTCGTGACTTAGAGCCGCCGACGCGCTGTGAAGTAAAAGTACCCTGAAGAGGCTGATTAGACGTAGGACCGAACACATCGTGGTGAAGGTTGGTTACTATTTCATTCGGATTGCGAGCATCATATGCAGTATCAACGTAGCTCCCTGTGCCAACTGATGCGGAAAAAACATTAAATGGGGCGAGGAGTTGTAATTTAGAGCCTTGAGTCTCTTCGCGGTTGGCTTCCGCTTTGCCGGTCAACTTTCTGTTGGTTAACAATTCTAAATCATCATCACATGATTTTAAAGGCGGCATCGCAGAAGAAACGGTCGAAGCTGGGATATTGATGAAATTGAAGTAGCCTGCACTATTCCACTTGCCATAAATAACACCCTTGTAATAATCTAACTTTTTGTTGGCTCCAAAATTAATGCCGCCGTGAATTTCTTTAGAAATGATGACGCTTTCTTTTAAAGCGGATTCAACTTTTCTATCTTGAGCCTGTTTGGTCACCGACAATATCTGTTCGCGACCAATCACAACATGTTCAGGGAGATTAGAATTAAATGTAGCGTTGTCTCTTTCTGCTTTATACCGCCACCAATAACAATTGTCTTTCTCTATGTCCGTCAAAGGATAATGAGCAAATTTCCACTTTACATTATTTGAGCCACTGGCTACGGCTTCTAAATCTGGGGTTCTAAATTCAATAGTCGGAAGTTGATACTGAAATTTGTTTCTTTCTAAAATGTGGCTCTCGATCACATTGTAGATTTTGTCTGAACCGTTTAATGAAGCTGGCAAGAGGTTAATGAGCATGTCGTTGATCGCATTATCAAGCCATTTGTAATATTCAAAAAAGGCAGCGCTTGTTCTTTTTGAAATCACCGTCGAAAAATATTCAGTAGCGAGCTTCTTAAGATCTTTATACTCCATCCGATATTTGTTAATGGGAGCGCCAATAAGCTCGTTAAAGCCAGTTAGTGACGAAAAGAATGAAATAATGTCTCGGTTAATAGCCTGTTGGGCACTTTTTTCAATGGTAAAATAGGCAATCTTAGCCTTGATCAAGCTCTTTGTGGCGATGTCGTCTTCGTTAAGGATTCGGACCCCATCCAACTCACCAAAATTTTCGGGATTAATAGTTTTTCCAACCGTAAAAAATCTAGAAGTATAAACATTGGTCGAAGACTCAGTAAAGCCGTAGCCCTCAGATTGATATAAACTTCCCAGAACTGTATTTAAATAAGGTATCGGAGTTTCTTTATAGGATCCTGAAGATAAATCTGGCAAATAAAATTGTCCCGAATCATCTGACGAGGCTATATTATCAGTTCCCACATCCATAATGAGAGAATTGATGGAGGGGACATATGTCCCACTGAACTCGGATGACAAGGGAAGAAAATTGTTGTAAGGTTCTGCCCTGCCCTTATTCCTTGGATCTTTGGCATGGCTGATTAATTCATCGTCTGTTAAGTTATCGAGCCACACCCGAAAAAAACCAATATTCAAATCAGACGGCATCAACATTGAGCCTGTAAAATTGGTTCGTGCTGCGCCGTAATACGGCTTTCGATTTTGGCTCAATAATTTAATGGCTCGATCAGAATGCATCGAAGCCGTTAAATTAAAAGAATTATAAACAGTATCGTCTTCAACATTGTAACCACGGAAATTAACAATATATGAACCGCTGTCGCGCTGGAGCGCGTTGTTTAAATCGCCCATACCATAAGCAATAGGCTTGATTGTTACTGCTACGGTCCACGTCTCATTATCATAACTGTCACTAAAAAGCTCAGTGGTTAATTCAGGAAAAGTTTGAGAATCGCCCGCGACAACAGAAGACGTAAGAACAAACTTCACTCTTCTAGAGGTCAAACTATCACGAACTGCATAAACTTCAAAACCAGCGTCATCTCCAGAAAAAGTAGTTGAAGTGTCGGTATGTGACGATGCCGTTACACCATGAACGCCAAAAATAGAAGAAGTCAACCCCGCAAAAGTTACATTCGTCGCATCTCCATATCTCGGATATTTGGGCAGAAATGCTTGACACTCATAGGTGTTTGCCAAACGTGCTTCGATCGGAAGGGCAGTTCCAGAAGTGCCCGAAATAAAGGGCACACCAACAGTGCCAGAAGTACTGGTATACACAACAGCAACATTGTTGGAAGCCGTGGCAAAATTAATAAACTTATATTTTTCCGAATAGAGTTCTCTCTTGTCGCCGAGTTGAATAATGGAGTTATCTTCATAAACCGAAAGATTGATAAGCTCATTATCAACGCCAAAGCAGCGCAAGGCATTTCGTAAACTTTCTGGAGTTCCTTTTGTTTTGAAAATCTCTACACTGTTGTTATAAAGATTGGAATAAATAACCCTCTTAACATCTTCAAGTTTTTGAAGAAACTCACCCTTGTCGCCCGTATTAAACATACTAACCAAGGCTGACTCATCTTCTAAAATTCTGCCTATAACGAATCCGCTTGAATTTAAAGCCTTTTGAGCAAATTTGGAACGGCTAACTTTATCATTATAATACTCCATTGCTTTAATCAATGGAAAGGTTTTAATTTCGAGGTACAACTCATCAAGCGCGGACGCCATAATTTGGGTTAATTTTTTTAGTTCGCCAGAATTTTGTTGATCTTCTGAAGTAATCCACTCTGGAAGGGTGTTATAAAAACTGCTGATATTCTCTTCATCATACACTGACCCAGTTATTATTTTTCCTGCTCGATAAGAGGAGAGAGATGGGTGAGATAAATAAAGGATTGGGTCTTTTGTTTCTTTGATTGCAAGTCCCGATAATACAAAAGCCGAACCAGTATTTCGCGCAGTGGAAGTATATCCTACAAATGTGGCGTTATTTAACCTGCCAGAATAGTCTAAAATGGTTTTATCCGTTGCCGTTACCTCGGTAATGCCTTCGTTAAACTTATAATAAACTCCGAGATCTATATTCGTAGATCCTGTTGATGCACCGCCGTCCACTGGTTGCCGCGCAAAAATACCAATTTGTTTTCCATCGCGGTTCCCGCGCCAAAAACGAAAATCATCTAACGAAGCGGACAACTTTCCCCAACCAAGAGTAGTGTTAGTTGTTCCTGTTTGCTGAGTTACCAATGAACCAATCGTTGCAACAAATGCGCCAGTTACTTCTGTAATTTCACCAGAAATAGTATCGTCGCCTTGATAATTCCCGTCAAGATAAGACTCCACTGTTATGTTCGATGCGCCATAAGAAAAGTTTAAAGCCACATGATGCCACTCATTATCAATCAAGCTGCCCGAAGATATCGCAGTTAATGATGAGTTGGCATAAACTGAACCCGACGCTACTGAAACGTGTAATACATCATCAGAAGCAGTAAGCTGCACCGTGAATCTTCCGTTATCTGTATTCGATGGTGTCAAGGCGCTGCCACTGTTCCAAATATCAATAATAACTTCTTTTTCTGTTAAGGATGGCAAAAACTCTGATTTTTTAATCCAGAACTCAACACAATTTCCGGCAGAATGTCCAAATCTCAAATTTGAAGTAAACCCTTCATCATTGACAATATTACCGACGCGCAAACCACCATCAAAAAGAATATATTGGAATGTAGTTGGTTCACCATAGCCATCCTCATCAGCGTTTTGTGTGGACCAGCCATCCGAAGAGAAAATAACATTTCCGTTGGTTCTCGGATACTCATTCTCAAAAATCCAATTTTCTAGAAAAGAAGCACTGAATCCCCACAATTGTTTTTCAGTGAGTGTACCATCATAAGGATAATAATTGACAATATTATCAATGGCATTAATATAATACTCTTTAGCGGAACCATAAAATGCAAAGTTGCTAGCTGAAACAAAATCAACAGGGGGAACATAACGATCGCTGATTTTTTGAGTTATTTTGACTGCTTCGCCGCTGTCAAAGGTAACCCCTGCCGATTGTCGTGTTTGCTTAATAAGCGGCTTAGATACCTTTTGTTGCGATTTTATTTGCTCTATGTATTTTTTAAAGCTCATCAATCAACCCTAAAATTAAACGTATCAGCCTGTTCAATAAAACTTAAATCCTTTTTTACCACAA
>Ga0080013_1001782_pt1 | contig 27455 bp, 35 predicted proteins | sample ETNvirenome_6_85_FD_69236 | JGI IMG/M metagenome (GOLD analysis project Ga0080013, IMG submission 69236) | Marine viral communities from the Pacific Ocean - ETNP_6_85 (SPADES assembly) (version 2) | ecosystem: Environmental > Aquatic > Marine > Oceanic | place: Pacific Ocean | collected 2013-06-19 | reverse complement strand
CGATGTTCACAGCGTCAACGCGTCGGATGTCACAACAGAGGCAGGCGGTGGTTCTGCGGCAACATGGCGCACGTCAGACATCATCGATGGGAACACAGACACGATCGTAACGTATCAAAACAGCAGCCGGTGCGCAGCGGCCAACGGTATCGCCATCATTCACAACACATCAAACTCTTTTGCATGGACCCTATCAACCAGCGCAGCCCCGGCGGTTCTGGGTACGAAGACTTTGATCGGCACGAGTGGGCATGCGCAGTGCATTAGTGGAAGCCCCGATGGTACATGGTTGATCGGTGAGAAAGGAAACAGCGCAGGCGGAAAGATCCACAGAAGCACCGATAACGGCGCCAACTGGGCAGAGGTTGCGGCCAGTCTGGAACGCGACAACGCAAAAGAAATCGAAGACATCGCGCCTGACGTTGTGCTGCCTTTCTGATTGACCTATGAGAGCGATACGCAAAATCGTTGTGCACCATTCCGCATCCCCTCCTGTATCGATGGAAAAGATAGACGAGTGGCACAAAGAGCGGGGCTTTTCAGAAGTGGGCTACCATTACGTGATACAGGCCGGTGGATTGGTTCGCTTGGGTCGCAAGGTCGCACAGATAGGCGCACACTGCAAAGGGCACAATTCAGACAGCATTGGCGTGTGTGTGGTCGGCAGCTTTGAGGATGGTACGCCGGTACCGGGTTCTCAGTGGGTAGCGCTGGTGTCTGTGGTGTCTGACTTGATGAGACAGTACGGCCTGAGCGTGCGAGACGTGTACGGCCACAAAGAACTGGGTAACACGCTATGCCCGGGTTTTGATCCTGTGGTGTTGCGTGAAGCGCTTGCAGATGAATGCGAAGTCTGACAGGCTATGCTTGAAGGCGGCGATCGGTTTTGTGATCGTGTCGGTCTTTTTTTGGAGGTAGTTAAAAGTGGAAGCTGTGAAAAATACAATCAACAAACTGTTTTGTTCTCAAACGCGGATCAGCTGGCGGCGGCTGGCTGTCTTCAGTTCTTCGTGTGCCTTGCTGTATATGGGCCACATCGAGGCTGCTGAATGGGTGACGATTGCAATTGTGTATATCGCTGGCGATAGTTTGCCGGCGGCGCTTGGTGCTTTGAGGAAATGACCGACAGCGGGCCGCTTCTGGTTCTGGTTTTGCTGTCGGCTCTGGTGGCCTGGTGTCTGCGCGCAGCAGCGCCAAAACCATACAAGCGCAAAACGGCCGCAAAGGCGCCAGAATCGACCGCAGCAAAGAAGGCACGTAAAACCATAGAAGCCCAGGGCAAAGACGAGACAGAAGCGATTCTGGGCGATCTGAAGACAAAAAACGCGTTGCAACGTTTGGCAGACAGAGCAAACCGGAGAAGGGACCGCAAATGATTGGTGCTCTGTTTGTTCTGTCTGTCTCTTTGGCTGCGGTTCCAGTACCCAAGCCAACAGCCGACGAATGCGAGCAGACAATACCCATCGAGAAAGGGCAACCTATGCCAGCGGAACTTGTAGACGATACCGGGCGGGCCGTGTGTTCTGGTCTTTTGGAGCCTACCAGCAGCTTTGCACATTTGCTCGCCATTGAAAAGCACGCACAGACAGCCGACAAGATACATGCACTCGACGTGTCGATTCTGCAAACCGAGCGCGACTGGTACAAAAAACGGTTAGAGGAAGATCAAGAATTGCCATGGTGGCAAACACCCCAAGCACAGCGGACAATCGGCAGACTTGAAACGTTAGCAACCGTGGCGGCTGTTGCGGGAATCGTCGCAGGTGCCTACAATATACAAAACGGGCGGTAGAAAATGGAACTGAAAGATCTATGGGTACCGGCCGTGTCTGCCGCTGTTGCGCTGGGCATGTCCTTGGCGACTGTTACGACGATTTCAACCGCAACCGCACAGGATGCAGACGAACTGGCAGACCGTGTGCGAGAGGTTGAGGTGAAGCAAGCCGGCGAAGAAGGCACCAAAGTAATGGTGAAGCAAAATACCGAACGCCTCGAACGCTTGGAATCTATCGTGGAGAAGATTGCAGAAGCCCAGCTGAAGACTCTTCAGAATCAGGCACGGATGTGCGAAAAGCTTTCGGCGGATTGCCAGTAGTTAGAAGGGTAGCGCGTCTTCAAGTCTGCCCAGTATGACGTTTGCAGACGATACCAGATCGCCGCAATCGAATTGCTCGTAGATTAGATCGCATTCGTAATCGTCCAAGCGCACGCACAGCGACAGCAAGAATCCGAACGTCACCGGGTCGGACAGATCCACCACAGGATCAAAGAGCCCGCGCAACGTCTGAAGCCCGGTTTCTGGGCACAGGACAGTGAAGCCATCGGGACAAAGCGACACGATCCGCCGATGTGGTACCTGAAGGGTGATATCTTCGGGGCTTCTGTTGATGGCCATACCCGTAACAAAACGCCAACCCGGGAGCGCTTGCGCACGTTCTGACAGATCCGCCAATTGCGCGTGCAGTTCGCCTGCAGACAGTACGCTCATGCCATCATCCATAGCAGCGCCACAACGGCGCCCGTTGCGAAGAAGAAGAAGAAGTCGATCGCTGTGTTCATTTCGTTTTGTCCTGTGGTTGTGGCCCCGTCTCCGGGGCCGTGGTTGGTTAGGCGCGAGCCCATGCCCCAGTTGAGGCGGGCTCGAACCCATGCTTTCGCAAAAAGCAAACAGCGGAAAAGAGATCAGAAAAAGTAGCACCACAACAAGCGCCACCAAAAAGCGCAGCATTACCAAGCGCTTGTACTGTCCAACCTTCGTTGGATTTGTAGAGAAAAGAAAAAGCCACTTTGGCTCCCTTGCCCGCTTGGGCAGTTGTGGCGCTTGTGGCGCCGGGTTTTGTTTTGTTTTCCCTGTTCATGCAATTAGCGTACTCCACTCATATATGCGCGTCAAGCATAATCGTAACGATTCATTGAAAACCGTTACACTGTCACCGGCTGCGGAGCCTGCACAACGCAGCAAGTGGGCCCGATCGACTTTCCCCAGGACGATCGGGCCCGCGCCTAATGTTGCCCACCATCCAACACCAAGCGATCGTTTGTTTCTATGACTTGCACACCATGAGCAAACAGCGCCCCCATATGGTGACGGATACGCGCTTCGCATATCTGCATGTATTCCGGTTCACGCTCTATACCGATGAAGTCGAAGCCCTCCAAGACCGCCGCGCAGCCCGTGGTGCCTGAACCCATAAACGGGTCAAGAATAACCGATCCCGGTTGCCCGCCCGTCAGCTTGCACAGCCACCGCATGACCCCGATCGGCTTGACTGTCGGGTGATGGTTTTTGACCCTGTCAGCCGTGCGACCCGCGCCCGCTCTCGGATTGTCCAGCCCCGCCGATCCCGCTGTGCGGTCTGTCGCTTCTGCACCCGTGCGACCCGGCAACCGTTCACACCCCGCTTCGCGTTCTGATCTGGATGCCTTCGGGTGGGCGTAGATATTCGCAGGCCATCGGCCTAAGTCGCCGCCCCCGTAGACCCCGGGCCGCGCGGCGGGGCCAAACATCCCAGCGGCAGCCGCGCCCCGCCGGTCGCCGGGTAGCCCAGCATGACCGTAAATTGGTCTTGAGGTGTCGTCGTTATCCTGCGGCCCCGGCCACGCCGGATCGCCATACGCAAAGCGGCACCCGTTCACGTTCAAAGCCCCCGTGCCGTGTTCGAGCACATTAGCCGCCACCGTACCCGTCAACGGCTTGCGGGCCAGTACAGCGGGTTCCTGTGCGGGTTTCAACGCTGTGCCGTATCCGTCCCATTTTTTCGCGGCTTCGCTTTGTGGCTCATACGGCCCGACCGGGTTGCTCGTTAGCTTGTGCGCTTGGTCGGTGTCGCTGGCTTGGTACGTGCTTGCCGTGGGTATCGCCCGCCCTCGGTTGGGGTGCCCTTCCCCTTTATCAATAGACAGGGCCACGTTCTTGGATTTTGGGAACCCACTGTAATAGATCCACGACACCATATCTCGGATCTCAAACTGCGCATCCTCGATCGCCGTCGCCAGTCGGTGAACTGTCCGTGTACCACCAAACGCGACCAGATGCCCCCCCGGCTTCAATACCCGCAAGCATAGCCGCGCCCAGTCCACGCCAGGTGGCAAGGCATCCCATTTTGAATTCATGAAGCCCAGGCCGTACGGTGGATCACAGACGATAGCATCCACGCTCTCGGGCTCCATCGCTGCGAGCACGTCCAGACAATCGCCCCGGTATAGTGTTGCCTTCACGCTCTGTCCCGTCCTGGTTGAGGTATGAAAGGCTTGATTGCCTGAAGCCCAGCAGAGGTTGGGTATAGATATGTTTGCAGCTTGTCGAAAGCGTTTGGGCGCCTTGATTTGCGAATCAACCCGCGCGCGTTCAACCCGTCGATAGCATACTGTGCGGTCGACTTTGGAACACCCAGATCGGTCAATTCGTTCAGCATGTCTTTCTGTGTCCATGTGCCACGTGGATCCGTGGAAACATACAAGAGCGCAAAATAGCGCGCGCTGTCTTTCTTAATCTTCGGCGCCTGTTTGGCTTCCTGTTCGTTCTGGCGGCGTTTCAGCCTGCGTATCAGGTCTGCCGTATTCATTGATCCGCCTGACAGCCCAAGCCAGATCGACAGTACCATTCACCATAGCCGGTCCCGCATTTGCGTTTTGCTTCTGTGATTACTTCCTCTGGGCCCGTTTTGCCGCAGTTTGCGCATTCATGCTGTTCTGGCTCTGGTACTCCGCACAACTGGGCATCTGTGCATTTGCGCTCAGCTTCGTACAGGGCTTGCGCCATGGCATCACCATCGTCGTCGTCATCATCTCGCCAGCGGCGGCGGCGATCTTGTTGTGCCAGCCTTTGCGCTTTCTCGTCCTTGCGATCACAGAAATCAGACCCGGGCCTCTGATCTGTATACGGTCCGCCAATACGTCCCCATTTGCTGTTCATTTGTCCAACCCATCATCAAATGCTCTCTTGGATGCAATATCCGCGATCGCTTGTTGCGCTTCGTCTGTGGTCCATCTCTTGAAATCGCATTTCTTCCAATTGCTACAGCATAGCGCGCCCTTGTCTTTCTGTTGCTTTCGCTCATCGTGTGACAGCGTTTTCAACCATGCGCGGTAATTGATGTTGATCTTCAGCACGTGGCCGCAGTCTGGACAGGGCGGCCCATCTTGCGCAGCTGGTCCCGGGTTTGGTGCTGCGGCTCTTTGCGGCTGTTGTGGCCGTGGTGCGGCGGCTCTTGGTGCTCTGTTGCCCCTGTAGCTTTCTGCGTCGTCGTCTTCGTCTGCGATACCGCCAACACCGCGCAATTGATACCGGGCAAGGTATTTGGCAGCCGATCCGACATCTTGTGCAGCGTTGCGTCCACCACCGATCGGCAGCGTACAATTGCCCATTTCGAGGGTCTGATCTTTCCACATAAGCAAAGTGCGGCCGGTCATAAAACCATCGACCCCATCAACCGGTTGTAGTACGGCAATGCCGTGCTTGTTGAATGCAGGAACCACGATATCTCGCACGGCCTGCAGGCTTGCATAGTTTGATTTGAAGTGCGGATTCTTGCTGTCCTTCACTGCGTTGCTCATGTCCGCCTGCGCGGCTGCAATAGCAGAAGCGAAATTCGCATGTTCTGTCTTCTTGGGTGCTGGCATGTTGCCTCCTGTTGTGTTGTCTTGACTTGTATATACTATCAGCATATGCTCGTCAAGAATGCAACCAGGAGGAAGCATGGAAAACGAACAGTACAAGACGATAGGGCAAGCGATTGCGGACACCAGAAAGAATAACGGGCTTACACAACTTCAAGTCTGCGCGAAAATGGAGCATGTCGTGGGTATGACCCAGGGCAGGTTCTCACGTTTGGAGCGTGGCCACTGGCTGCCAACAGCGGGCCAATTTGAGCACATCATTCGCGCCATTCAATGCACAGAAGATCAGGCGCGAGAACTTCGATACCTTGCCGCCCAAGCATGTGAAAGGCTGACAGATGCTGCCTGCTAAATGGGTACTGAAGTTCCACGATACGATCCCGATTGCACCACAGGCAAAACAGCGCCCGCGAACGGTCAAGTACGCAAATGGTACGGTGCAAACCTTCACACCAAAGAAAACGCGCATTTTTGAGAAGGCGATCGCCCGGTGGATATCAGGGGCTTTTACCGTTCGACAGAAGCCCATCACCACAGGCCCGGAACCGGTCAAGCTTGAAGTGCTTTGTGTGTTCGCACGGCCGCAAAGCCGGTGCCGCCGGGCAGATCCCCCGGGCTACGTTTGGCGCGTTGCCAAACCAGACGCCAGTAACCTACTGAAATCGATCGAAGACGGGATCGAAAAAGCCAAGTACATCGTACGAGACGACGCGCAATTCGTGGATGTGCACATCCAAAAAGTCTACGGCGACAAAGAACAAACACCAGAGATCAAGGTATGGATCTACACACTCGGGGCTGAAGAATGAAGCAATGGGAACCCATACCGGTGGCCATCATCGAGCAGGTAGACAACGAGCGCAGGACAGCAGAAGGGCCCGCAAGCACGATCGATGGCTTCGCATACGCTTGGTTGAAATCTCACAGAGGCGCACCATTAAGCCAACGCCAATTGGCAGCTTGGGCGGGCTGGTCAAAGCGCAGAGCGGCGACCGTTCTAAACGCTGTACAGGAAGCCGAAAAAGAATGGGCGGACCAAAAACGGACCAAAAGTGCACCACCAGCGGCGACACAAAACGGACCACCTAAACAGAACGATTCCAAAGACTTACAGCCGAAAGCGGACCACAAACGGACCAAAAACGGACCAGTTTCGGACCAAAAGTGCACCGATCGCGCCCGTGCTTATTTACACAATTACACCACAATTACACCTAATTCTTATGTCGGAATAACTTCCGACCACACACCACCAGAACCAGAACAAAAGAAACCAAAGAAGCCCAGCAACAGAGGCAAGAACATAGGCACAGAGGCAACGCGGGCGCTATGGGCAGAACTCAACGAACGCAGGAAGCAACGCAACAAGGGAACCAGGGCGCTCAAACTGACACCAGAGATCAACCGAGCATTGCGTGAGGCGCTTGGGTATGCGACACCTGCAGAGGTTCTGCACGCCTACGATTGGTATACGCAGAGCCACGCGGCCCGGTGGTGGCAGGACCACGGATGCGACCTATCGACGTTTTGCCGCAAGAAACATCTTGGGCAGTTCATCAACAGCGCTGCGGAATGGACGCCAGAAACCGACCACCAAACCAACAGCGGGCCTGACTTAATGGATCTTGATGAAAGTCAATTTGACGAAGAAGGCAACGTCATACACTTCGACAACAACAGGGGGAACAATGGCAACCAATGAAACGATCAAACGCATGCTTGAACGCATTGCAAGCAACTACAGCAAGCACGAGAGATGGACGGAAGACAACTACCCAACATGGGTAAACAGCTTAAAAAGCTACCCTGACAAGCTGGTCATAATGGCCTGCAAAAAGTGGATTGCAGAGCACACCAGGGCGCCGAACGTGGCAAATCTGCGCGGCATCATTGCAGGATTCCCAAGCCGGGTAGAAGTTGAAAAGCCTAAAGGCTGCAAACGTTGCGCGGGCTCTGGACAGGTTGAGGTTGCACACCACAGAAGCGACAAGAGCGGCCGATCGCAGCATTGCGACACGTATGCAGCCGCCTGCGCATGCCCTGCAGGTATCAGGCTCTCAAACGGCGCCTATCAACCGTGGCAACCTTTTGTTGACGCGTTGAGAGATGACCCGTACACCATCGCTGTCTATCATTCGACCATTGAAAAGCCTTTCTTGACAGAGCACGAGCGATACACGCCAGAGCAAATAGAGGAACGCAGCAACAGGGAACGTGCTAACCTTGGATCGTCGGGCTTCCGGCATATCCGCTAACCATGGCGAAAGATGGGCAGAAAGACCAAATGCACACCGAAGACGATCGCACGCGTTGCTGAAGGGCTGCGAATTGGTATGACGCACGAGCTGGCGGCACAGTACGGCGGGATATCAGAGAAAACGTTCTATACTTGGTTGAACCATGCGAATCGGCCAGATGCGGACAAATGCTATATTCAGTTTTTACAGGCTGTAAAAGCTGCAGAGGCAGACAACGCGGCTCGATGTTTACTGGTCATTGATGATGCGGCCAATGATGGATCATGGCAGGCGGCGGCGTGGATGCTGGAACGGCGGCACAAATACCAAAGACAGTCGGCTGTCCAAGTGGAAACCCGACAAGAGCCAGAGATGGAGGTAGTTGATCCCACGGCCGAAGACGGGCGCGCAATGGTGATTGAGCATGTCTCACAACTTCCAGAGGATCTGATTCTGGCAGCGCTCAACCTGAAGAACGCCAGCAACGCGAAGTGATGTTTGACTTATCGTTGATTGCGCGGGTGGCTGACCAGATAGCAAACGATCCGTTGTATACCTACGAGCACGCGCAGCCAGGACAGGGCGGCATGTCACCAGCGCAGAGAGCTGTCCACGCGTCACAGCACAGCAGACGATTGGCAATAGGCGGCAATCAAATCGGTAAGAGCAGAATAATTGCTGCGGAAGCTTGGTGGCTCTCTTTGGGTCGTCACCCGTTCAGACCGTCACCCGGTCCGGGTTCGCTGGGTTGGATTGTATGCGCAGATCTTCGAGCGGGTTGGCCAAACATATCGCGCAAGATGAAAGAGATACAGCCGCCCGGGATACTTGACGACCGCTGCAAGTACGACGATGCGCGCGGGTATACCTACATGGGTTCCAAGATGGTCCGCACAAAACTGGGAAATCTTATCGTTGGGAAAAGTGGCACCCAGGAGTTGATCGCGCTGTCCGGGGCCACCATAGACTGGCTTCTTTTCGATGAGATACCGAAGCAAGCACACTTCAGCGAAGCCCGAAGCCGGCTGGCTGTAAAGGGCGGGCCATGCCTAATGGGCTTCACTCCAATAGGGCGGCCGGTGGATTGGTTGAGGGATCACACATCCGGCAATCCGCAGACAGGGGAAGACCCGCGCGAGGATTGGAACATTCAGCGGATCATTCTATCGCCAGAGAACTGTCCACACAGAACGCCCGAAGACATCGAGACACAGATCGCCAGCTATGGGCCATGGGAGTACCAGCAGCGGGTTCTTGCAAAGTGGGTCGGTGTATCGGCAGAGCGTTGGATACCCGGGTTCACAGAGGCATGCGTGTTTGATGACGACGCAGCGCCCAAGCAAGTGGAATCGGTTGGGCTTGGATGGGATCATGGCGAACGGCCGGGTTCTTCCGTGTGTTACTTGGTTGCCATGAGTAGGGATCGGCTGTTTGTTTTGGGTGAAGTGATGAGCAAAGAACGCAACACACCGAAAGAAGAAGCGATCGACGTGCAAGCTATGTGCGCAAAGTGGGGCGTACAGCTTCAGCACATCGAACACGCCAGAGGCGACAGCAACAGCGCAGGCCGCATGGGGCTCGGGCTATCGGTGAACGATATGCTCGAGCGTGCATTTGCGGATCTGGTCAAAAGCAGCCGCGCGCCATTTGCGATCCGTGTACCGTACAAGGGCAGAGGCAGCATCAAGGCAAGGGCTCGAATGCTGAACGCTGCAGCGCTTGACGGCCGATTCTTTGTGCATCAAGACTGCTCGGCTCTGATACACTCTCTGCGGCATTGGCGCGGAGAGAATAACGATCTCAAGCATCCATACGATGCAGTATCGTACATATCCGACGTATACCTACAAGCGGACCATGGACAGGATCATGGTAGGCTGATTGTAATTTAGGAGGGGACATGCCGACAGCAAAGAAGAAAGCGCCCGCAAAGAGCGCGAAGCCAAAAGCAACAGAACCGGAGATCCCGCCCGGGTCGGTGTTGATCGTGAAGCTTGCAAAGGGTAAAACAGAACCCAAGCCTCCGCCCGGTGTTAGCATTTGGGTGATGGATGGGGATCGATTGGTTCTAACTGCCCAGGACATGCACGCGCGCGGCTGGGTCAAACGGAAGTATTGAGCATGTACGACGCACCGAGCCACATACAGCCAGAGAGCCAAGAAGATAAAGCCCGATGGCAAGAACAGGCGCTTCGATATCGTCTGCTGACCGGCGCCCACATCGAGGATCTGCGCGACGAATTGCGGCGTTTGTTCGCCCGTGAAATTGCGGCAGACTTGGAATTCCACCCGGACATGAGCAGGAACCCGTTGCGCATGATTGTGCAACAGCTTGCGAACCTCTACCAAGAATCGCCAAAGGTCCATACAGAGGATCGGGATCTCGACTTGTCGCCTATCGTTACGCCGCGCCTGTACCCTTTGCAGCAACAAACGGAAATGCTCACGTTGGGTATCAATGAGGCGGTCGTCCGTGTCGACTGGGAGTGGTGGCGCGGTGCGACTGAGGCAACCTACCGCCCGATTTCGCCTGACTTGATTGTAGCAACGCCAAACCCATCGGTACCAGATCAACCGATCGCCGTTGAGGAACTGCGCCCGCGCACCAAGCCGGGAACCTTTGAGAAGGTTTGGACGTGGGATGTCTACGATGTAAGCGACCCAGAGAATCCGGTGTTCCGCATCGATGCGATCAGCGAGAAGGGCACGCGATACGACGCAACAAATGAGTTCGCGCCCGATTTGGTGGGCTCGTATCCGTACATGTACGAAGGGTTGCCCGTGCTCCCTTACGTAATTTTCCACAAGCGGATCGGGGCTGGTCTTTGGAACTACCGCGACGGCGTAGAGCTGGTCCGGGGTTCTTTGCGCCTTGCTGCTTTGTGGTCCCATTGGTGTGATGGGTACCAATCCTGCGCACATCCACAGCGGTATGCTCTGGACGTAGACAGCCAAGCCGGGATCACCCGTTCGATCGGTGGCGTATCGGTTGACGTTGTACCCATTGACCGCAAAAGCATTCTGAAGTTCCGTTCAGCGGGACCGGGTACCGGTTCAATCGGTGCGTTGCAGCCTTCGATGGAGCCCCGGAGCGCAGCGGAGGCCCTGAAAACGTACAGCCATGGTCTGGCGATCTATGCGGGCCTCAACCCAAGCGACCTACAGACAACGCAGGCACAGAGCGGCTATGCAATCGTGGTGGGCCGTGAGGGTATGCGCCGGGTGATGAAGGCGCGTGAACCTTCTTTCATGGCGTCCGACCGTCTACTTTTGGCGACCGCTGCAAAGCTTGCAAATAGCTACGGCGGGCACAGTCTGCCGACAGAACCGGGGGACTACACGATCGAATACCGGGGGGCCAAAGAAAGCGACACCGAGCGCAAAGCCCGCGCGGAGATGGTCAAAGCAGAACTTGACATGGGTTTGATCTCGAAGGTGGACGCGTTGCGGGCGCTTCATCCAGAGATCGAAAGTGACGAAGAAGCGATCGAGCGATTGATCAGAGTGGATCGATTGTCTCAAATACTCAACGCGCCAGCGGCGGGCGATGAACAGCCGACAGGGGGAATGAATGAGTGAAGAAGCAACAAAGGAAATCGTAGCCGTTCAGAACGGCGCAGCCAAACACAGCAACGGATCCGATGGTGCCCAAGTTCCATCTTTCCGCCTACGTGAAGAAAGCGACAGACGACGCGCAGCAGAAACACGCGCGCAGCAATTGGAGCAACAGCTGACCCAGCTGCAGGGCGAATACGAGAAGACAAAGAGCGGGCTTGGGCAGATTCAAAGCCAGCACAGCCAGGACATGCACCTTATTGGGCTTGGTTTCCAGACTCAAAGCGTGCGCCGGTTCTTTCGTCGTGAGTATGCAGACAGCGTTGCAGAACTTCAGGCAGACCAGCGCCCAAGCTTTGATGATTGGCTGACAGCCAGCAAGGACGATCCGTTGTATTCCGTACACTTTGAACGGGTAGCACCCAAACAAGACGCGCAACCAGCGCCAGAGCCAGCGCCACAGCAAGACAGCGCAGACGCGTTACTGTCTGCGGTTCGCCAAGCTCTAAACGCAAACCCTAACAGCGGAGCCTCTACGCCTGCCGCGCATACAGGGCGCCAGTTTTCAAACGATGAGATCCAAGGCATACGCGGCAAGAATTCTGGCGCCCTTGGTGCGCACAAAGATCAGATACTTGCCACTCTACGTGCAGAGGGGCTAATCAAATAGAGTTGCGGATTTTCTCCGCATCTTACACAATCAACAAAGAGCAACCCGGACCGCCGATCCGTCAATCGGTGAACGCTCATACAACACACAATCAAATATTTGAGGTTCAAAAATGGCGAATGAAGTTACCTTTACCGGGTTGAGCAGCGCAGGTGGACGCGTTGCATCTGTGCTCTCTGCACTACTCTTTGAAAAGATCCACGATCCAACCGATCTTCGTGCTGTGATGACCGAAGTTCCATGGGCACAAATTGGTTCTGATACCATGTCTGTTGCTCTTGATGGTGCTCCTGGTGGCTTTACTGCACACGTCACAAGCGAAATTGACGCAGGCTCTGCCGGCAACAATTCTGCGTATGGCTCTGGCAAGTTCGATCTGCAGATTGCACGCTACCTGCGCAAGTACCAGATGTCCGATCTGTTTGGTGTCACGGGCGGTCCTATCGATGCGGCCGCTATCGTTCAGACTCTTTCCGATGGTGTCGGCTTGACTATGACAGACTTGCTGTGCAACCTGTTCGGCTCTTTGTCGACTTCGAGAGATGCAGGCTCTGATTTGGACGTTGATGCGTTTTACGGTGCAATGTTCGATCTGAACTTGGCAAACGCTGCAAGCACAACAGAAGCGCCCTATTCGCTTGTCATTGCTCCCAAGCAAATGAACCAGCTTCGGAACTCTCTGCGCGCAGAAGGTGGCGACGGTGTCAGGCCCGGGTCGTATCTCAACTTCCGACCAGAAACCGGCGAACTCACAAAAGCCGGCGCCCCCGGGTACCAAGGGAACTTCCAAGGTGTCGACATCTGGCAGAGTGACAGCATTGCGACAGTAGACGCAAGCGCACACTTTGCAGGTGCGATGTTCGCCAAGGACTGCTTCGCCTATACAATGGCGCCTGTGCGCGCGTTGAGTGGCTCACACGTTCCAGCTGCGAACATCCTGATCGATGCTGGCGAACTCCTGGTGGAAGTCGAAAGAGACGCAACCCATGGACTTAGTTCTGCGATCGCCAGCATCTTTTGCGGCGTATCAGAAGCCCAAGACGCGCTTGGTGTTCTCATCAAGTCAGACGTCTAATCAACCAAGGGCGGGCGCTTGTCCTGTTGGGCGCCCGTCCTTTCTAATAAGGGGACAACATGAGCCAACCAATTCATTTGACGCAGCCAAAACGGGACGTGCAGACCGTTGAAACACGCAGCGGACTACCTACACACAGACGCAAGCCGGCGGCACGTTTTGTGTATGTGGTGTATCCTAAGTCATGGGAGTACCACACAGAGCACGGTTTTGTGCCCGTTCTCTGTCGGCTCGTTGCGCAGCCAGGATGCAACGGTGTCAACATGCGCGGTAGTCTTGCAAAGCCCATCGCAAGCGCACAGATGAAGGGCGGAACGTACATCGATCCGAAAGATACCCGACTGGGGCCCTATACAGATTATGTGCAGTTCTACGATACAGATCGAGGCGGCCGCTGGTACGTTGACTTCTGCGCAAAAGCAACGGTGCTAACAAGCGGCGAGATCATTTGGGACACCAAAGAATCAACCGTTGAATTTGACAAGTTCCGGGCCCATTTGCGAGACAGCAGTATAGTGCCGGCAATGCTTCCGGAGATCTACAATTGGCTCGTACGCCGTGAAGAAGAAACCGCAAAGACGTTACTGTCAAAAGCCGGAAACAATCCGCACATGCAGAAAGAATACGACGCGCAGATCCAAAAGCTTGAAGACATGGCGACCGCTTTTGCAGCAATGCAAGGCGCCAAGCAAGCAACGGCCGCAAGCGCACCAAAACGAAAGACAGCAGAAAACCTTATCGAGGGGTAGACCATGACACCGAAAGAGCAAATCACAGCCGCAGATCAGGCGCTCACCCTTGCAGGGTACGCTGTCCGCAAAGCAAAGACGGATCCTTCAAATGGTCCTGCATGGTTGAAAGATGCAGCCGCGCACATCGCAACGGCCGCCGCCGCAGTCAAGGCAGCCGGACCACCAGAACCAAAGAAGGCGCCCGCAAAGAAGGCAGCACCAAAGAAGGCGAAGAAATGAGCGGCGAAAGAAAAGGCGCCCGGGAAGCAATGGATAAGATGGTTCGTCAGATGGTGAATAGCGGAACGTCTGTAGAATACGCCAAAAAGAAAGCGGTCAAGGCTGCGCAAAGTCACGATAAGAAGAATAAACGATAGGGGTTCTACATGTCCGATACACTCTGGAACGCGCGGTTTACTGGTCCAACCATGATCGAACGCGGCAAAGATCAGACGGTATCGGTGTCTATAGAACGGTCCGGTTCTGTCGCTTCTATCACTGCAAACGCAGCTACCTGCAGTGTGTACGATCAGGACGGATCAACCATCAAGGATGCGGTAACCTGCACAACGCCTGCCGGAACTGGGCAAGCGCAAGCAACCATTGCAGCGGCAGACACCAGCGGGAAAGACTTAGCGCGCAATTGGTTGATTCAGTTTGACGTCACCATATCTGGCAAAGAGTACCGATTTTACAACGACGCAGTCTTGTGCAGGGCTCGACTCTACAGCCCAGTAGGACAGAGCGATTTGATCGCTCGTCACTCCGATGTCGTCAATCTGGTCGCCACATCAAAAGCCAACTTGCAGGACTACATCGATACAGCTTGGTCAGACATTACCGGTCAGATGTATTCGGACGCGGTCCCGTTTTGGCGCTTTCGTACGCCTTCTGCGCTGCGCGGGCCCATGTTTGCTCGGTGCTTTGAGTTGATATTTCGGGACTACTCAACGCTCTTTGATGCTGGCGATCGGTACTCTGCGCTGTCTGAACGATACGCGGAGCAGTACGATCGCGAAATGGACAGGCTACGGTCGAAGATAGACAAAGACGAAGACAACATTCTTGATGGCGACAGCGTACCGGCTACCGCATCGATCCACCTCTCAAGCGGACCGCGCAGACGATGGCTCTAACTTTTGACGATGCCCTGACTGCGCTCATAGCGAGACTGAACGCGGCCGGATTGAACCAAGCACGCTCACCGCTTGGTGTGCGGAATGAAAGCGCACCACGGATCGATCGATCTTTTGCTGTCTTGCTCAATGGCATAGATCCGCCCGACATGCGCGGCCGTGACAGATACCGGGCGGGCTATCGCTTCACAGTGGAACTGTGCCACGTTCTGAAACCTACAGACGGACTGGAAGCTACAGACCAGGCCTGCAAAGATTGGCAGAGCGCAATCAAGTACATCGCGGCAAAGGGTACAACGCTCACTCAATCAGGCAGCATCGATATCGGATCGACTGCGTACAGTTACCCGGGCGGCGGTGCTTTCGTGGTGGCGTCTTTCCCTGTGACCGTCTCGTGTGATCTACCGCTGGCGATCTAATGTCTGTAGCTGTCAACATCCGTCTGCGCTCGATCGAACAGCACATCCGGCGCCGGCATGGACAGGACCGCAAGCCGACACCGAATGAGCGCTTTATCGTTCGATCACATGTCGAAGATATCCTGAACTATATCAAAAGACGTTGGCCCGTTGACACAGGAACCAGCCGCGACAGGTGGATGTATCGGCTGTCTTTCAATGTAGGCGAGCTGTTCGTACGGTTGGAAAATCCCATGTTCTATGCGGAGTATGTGCACAACGCAGGCGGATCACCAGAGGATCCGCTGTGGGAACCGTTAGTAAAAGAGGCATTTCAAGCATTCAAAGACGCGATGAACGAAGCGGTAGCCCGTGAGGTTGACAAAACAGAACGGGCCCTGATTGCAAAACAGCGCAGACATCGTCAGACGCGCGATGATACCCTGATGGATCTCATCCGGGATCCGGATTCGGTAGACTTTTTTGAGGGTTTGTTTGGTGGCTGATTCCGTAGACGTAGAGATCAAAATCGAATTCGACGGGCGCGAGCTTGACCGCCAGTTGTCTGCAACAGAATCTGAAGTCATGCAGGATCACCGCAAAAAGATGTTGCTTTACATCGATCGGGCTTGGGCAGGCTGGCAGTACAAGGGCATCCCACCAGACAGGCAAGGCCGGAGCGGTGAAGCTTGGACAGGCTACGAGCAAACCACAGAAGGCATACGAGAGATCATCATAGAGAACGAGGCGCGCAGCTACGGCAAGAACCCGCGCCCATATTCGGGATACGTCAAACGCTCCGGGGCTACCGTTGAAGAATACAAGGTAGTCTATCAAAAGCTGTTACAATCATTTGTGCCAGCATTGATCGAAGATTTGGAATCTGAGATCGCGCGCAATTTGGATACGCCAGGGCCAGCGAAAAAGGTTCGCAGAAACAAAACCAGCACACAAAGAACGATCAATATCGAGGGCTAAACAATGGCAATTTCAGGTACCGTGAAAACGGCAATTGATGGAAAAATCACCATCACCGAAAACGGCGGAAGCACATTTACCGTTGACTTTGAAGACGGTGATTTTTCTTTTTCGGATGACAAAACAGAGCGGATCGTGATTCGCGATCGGGGCAGTATAGTTGGCTTGAGAGCGGGGGACGAAGCAGTGGCCTCCTTCCAATTCTCGACCTATATGCGAGACTTCACGGATGCCTCCGCTTTGACGATCTGCGATGTAATCGACAAGACCGGAGCGGCTGCAGCTTGGGCGTCTACCGGCGGCACGGGCTTCGAGCAATACCTACTGAACCTCGAAGTCGAATACGAGGGCACAGGGAGCGGAGACAGCGGTGATCACCAGCTCACCCTAACGAAGTGCTTTATGTCATGGTCCTTCAGTGAATCCAAAGACGGAAACAAGATCGATGTAACCGGCGAAGTGTACGGAACACGCACACGCACCGAAGCATCATAGTCAGCATCTAAGGGGATAAGATGGAAGCGATCGAACTTGGCAAGCTTGGAGAAGTGCAGTGCGTGCAGCCTGCGTCTTTCTCTGTGGTTTCCGATCTGTGCGCAGAGTGGAATGAAACAGCAACACGGGCAAAGCTTGCGCGACTGTGCGCAGCGGCGATCGGTGTTTGTTGGGACCGAAAGAAGAACGAAAAGAACCCACCCATGTATGACACCACAGCGGCCGATCCTATCGGCTACGGTGGCGTTGTGTTGGATTGGCTGTACAAAGAAGGCGCTCCGATGTCGTCTGTATACGAGGCCGGCGGGATCTTGATGTCTTACCTATTCGGCACCATTCCGACAGAGGATGAGGTCACGAAAGCGGAGGATTTTACAGAACCGGGATCGGTACAACTGACCGCATGATCTTTGAGATCGAGCGGAGATGGAACCGGGATCCCGGCTGGCTGTATACGCTGCCAAGACCACAACAGATCGCTTTGATTGCAGACTATCGACTGTCCAGAGAGACACCCAAGCGGACCCAAGAACGCCAGCACAAGGCAAAACGGGCCCGCCTTGATAGAATGAGACACGAGCAAACCAGATCCGGAGCGGTGAAAGATGGCGGGTGATGTACGATTCAAGTTCACGGGTGACAGCTCCGAACTGCGCGCAGAACTGAAGAAGGTTGAAAAGAACCTCGATGGTGTAGCGGGCGCCGTGCAAGGCACCACAAACAGAGCGCGCAAAGGTTTGGATGGGCTCAGCAAGAGCGTACAAGGCACAGGCAAAACAGCACAGCAAGCGGCGAACAATAACAAGAACTTCAGCAACAGCTTAGGCAACGTCAAAGAACAGGCGGGTGAAACTGCGTCAATCATGGGCGGGCTCGCTACCTCGCTGTCTGTGGTATCTCCGCAAGCCGGCGCTGCAGTACGGGCGCTTGGTGATCTTGCAACAGGTGTTGAGGCAGCCAGTCGCGGCGGTTCCAGTCTGTTTGCAATCTTAGGCCCTGTTGGCGTTGCAATCGCTGCGCTTGGTGCCGCTTATGTTGCAATCAAGGCGGATCTTGATGATGCTAACGAAGCCTTGAAGGTACAGCGGGACCGGCTCGAAAGCGTTGCAGGCATGGCCAGACAAGTCAAAGAGGCTGTACTGATTGCAGCCCATGCGGAACTCCAAGCGGCGAAAGCAACAAACAAAGCAACGCAAGCAGAAGTGGACAGCGCTGCAGCTGCGCTGGACGCCATGGCGATTGCGCAGAAGTCGAACGATCTGTTTGGCGCCCGTCGTGAGGCATTGACCGCAGAAAGAGACGCCATCAAAGACAAGATGGCAGCCCAGAAGGAGGCAGTAGCTGTCGAGAAAGCGCACAACGCGACAACAGCAAACGGGATCCTGGCGGGCGGTTCGATGAACACCACCAGAGAGAATTCTGCAATTGCGACGACGAAAGAAAAGGAAGCGCTGGCGGGCCTGCAACAGCAATTGAAGAACGCAGAGACGCAGCTATCACATCTGGACACGACGCAGGAAAAGTACAAAACAGCGCTCGAAAGCACCAAAGAAGCGCAGGAAAAGCTGTCCGTATCTACACAGCGCAACAGCAATGCGGAGAAAAAGAAGGCGGAAGCCATCAAAGACACAACCGCGGCGCTTGCGGCTCTGCAGGCCAAAAACGAAGCTGCGCTCGTTAGTCAGCTGAACGATCGACAGCAGATCCTGCACGGGTACCAAAGAGAAGTAGAAGCGATCGACGAACTCGCCAAGAAGCATCAAGATAACGAAGAAATACAGGCTGTTGCCAAAGAGGCAACACACAATCGCAACGTTCAGGCCATGCGAGAACTCGACGCGCTCGATGCGGAGAACGCAGAAAAGAAGAAGGCACGTCTCGAAGAAATCAGACAGCAAGAACTGCAGAACATTCAAACATCGCTGTCTGCTACTTCCGGGTTGATGTCTTCCCTTGCTGGCTTGTATGGCCTATCAGCAGACGCAAAAACAAAGAGTGACAAACGAGCAGCAAAGAAAGCATTTCAAACCCAGAAAGCGCTATCGATGGCAGCAGCTACGCTTAGCTTTGCGGAGGCATCCATAGCCGCATTCAAGAGCGGAAACCCGGTCATGACCGCTATACAGATCGCAGGCGCAGGCGCTCAGTATGCTCTATCGATGGGGCAGATCAACGCTCAAAAGCTATCGTTCCACAGTGGCTCGGGTTTCGTCCGTGCACCATCGGGAGTAAATGAAATGAATGCACGCTTGCGAGATGGTGAAGCGGTATCTACTCCGCTTGGTGCAGAGCTGTTGGGCCGTGGCAACATTGAAAGAGCAAACGCAGGTGTAGGGCCTTCTGGCGGCTCTGGTGTCGCTTTTCAATATGAACACCGGGTCTTTTCGCGATTCATCCGTGACAACGTCAGAACGCAGGGCCCGTTAGGAAGAGAGCAAGACAGGAAGATCAGAGTAGGCCACAGGAGATCATAAAATGGGCGCCGATAAATCACCCTCACATATTCGCGGCCTATTGATCCCGGATCCACGGTTCAACTTCGCAACGGGCTTTGATGACATTAACAGCGTCTTCACCGAGAACACCCCACGTCCAGGTGTGCCCGTTGCGAAAGACAACAGCGATCTAATCTTAGAGACAAGCGGAGAAACCAGCAGCGGCGCCAAGTACACGGTCTACACGCAAAACAGCGGATACCCAGAAGATCTCGGTGGAACCTTTTTGTACCATGACACAGAATCCACAGATACCTACAAATACTATGGATGGGAACCGCCGCACACGATCAACGGGCTCGAACGGGTAGATACCGGCACGAGCGATATACACTACATCAATTATGACTGTTGCACGGCGCTTGATGATACGTTGATCGTTGCCGGTGTAGAGGATGACGGCGGTCAAATTGCTATCTGGCACAAGGGACCAAAAGCTGTCACGTGGACAGAGGTTTTACCGCCCAATTTTCTTGAGCCTGGTATGGCGCTTGTCGGTGGCGAACGGCCGGAAGATCTAACAGCCGGAGGCGCGGAGGCAGGAAGCGAGCCCGGGCCTGCGCTGGTGGTCTTGCCTTCTGGTCGTGTGCTTTGCTTCTATTGGATACAGACGGCCGAAGAAATCACAGACAGCTCCGCCAGCGAAAGCAAAAAGCATTGGCAAATTCAGGCGGTGTACTCTGACGATAGCGGGGCTACTTGGGCGATGTATCAGAACTTCTGTCTGATAGAACCGCTGTCTCAATTGGTAGACACCAGAGATGGCACAGATGGGCGCTACTATCCCGGGCGCCTGCGCGCAGAGTACAAAGACGGACAGATCCTAATGATTTGTAGCGCCTTTGATACCGGCACAAACCCAGCCCAGGGCGCGCCATCTACTGCGTCAAACGTGTATCTCCAATTCGCTTCTTCTTCTTTGGGCGCTTCATTTACGCTTGTAGAGAAGAACACACGCGAAACAGAAAGCGAAGGACACTATGATATCGCGGTGTCTGGCGGTAAATTTGTGATTTCGTACATCGGGCTCTCAGCCAGCGGCGGCCTTGCCTACGTTGGATTTTTGGGCTCTGCGTATACCCCTTTGAGCAGGATAGACAGTGCCTCTGTCACTCTTCCAAATTACGGCAAATCCTTTGCAGAGTTCTTGACCGCATCGAATGAGAGCGGCTTCTGTCGTGCGGATCTGTCGATCTGCGCGGTACCTGATGGATCGATGTACCTAACTGCGGTTAGGCACGGGCACGATTCGGAAGTACACACCAAGAATTCGGTGTGTGTTCTATTCAGCCCGGACAGCGGTAACAGCTGGGAATTGATAGGCGGTGACTATGGGAGCACAGATCCAAAGAAAGACGGGATCGTCTTCTCGTCACGTTTTGCAGACGAACCATCACCAGCAGGTGTGACAGCCCGGGATACCTTGCGCAACGTTGCTACGACATGGCAACGCGGGCGCTTGGTGCTGGCATGCAGGTTTGCCTCGACACCATCAAGCGGTACTGCATACACCGATGGCGTGCGAGACTATCACGTGTCCTGTCTGTATCTTGGAGGATATACGAACCTAACGATCGGCAGCTTAGACGCGGCGATATCGATGGCGGATCGTGGGACGTATGCCCGCCACTGGCTGCCATTTGTCGAACCTGCAGACATTCCCAACGCATGGACGGTAGGCACGTCTGGCGCGGTTTCTAAAGGTTTGGCGTTGAATGGAATTGAACCCTTTTTCAAGATCTCGACATCAAGCGGCGAGTATTCACTTTTGGCCGCAGAGTTGAACCACACGAGCACGCGCAACACGCGCACCGAATCGGGCACGTGGGGCGGTCCTATGAGAGCATTCGCAGAATTTGCGGTTGAGGTCATAGACGGCGGAGACGATACCGCGCACCAGATCTGCGGGCGGCTGACAAATGGCAATGAGAACGCAAAGACCCAGGTCGCATTGAACTTCAAGCAAAGCGGAGACGATACGGTTGTAGGCGTGCGCGATTCTTTGAGCGGTACACAACTTCACACGGGTACGATCACGTTTAGTTCAGATTCTGCATTTGGCGAATACCGCATGTTGATAGTCGGCCGCAAAGTGACGGTTTGGTATCGAGAATACACGGCCGGTGATGTAGAACGCACGTGGATCAAATTCTACGAAAGTTCATCTGACGAGTTGAGCAGCGTAACGGGCTCTGGTTTCTGTAAGTTCGAATGGGGGAACATGAGCGTTTCAACATCGCACAGCCGGTGGTACAAGGTCCAAGCCGGCGCCCATGATGGCGATCTAAATCACTGCGCAGTACCCAGGCTTAATGATTGGATGGGATACACGGCGCCGGATAACGTCGGGGGCCGGTTCTATTCGCCTTCGCATCTATACATGAAGGCAGGACTACAGATAGCGGCCAAAGACGGGCCCGCTGTAAAGGGCGATGAATGGGAGCACATGCCCCGGCACGACTACCCGATCGAAGCTGTGCACCACGAAGTATCACCATCACCAGCGAAGAAGTGGAAATCCAACGGGCGATCATACGCTGCAGAATTGATCTGGAACATTGATACAGCGGATCCCGCAATGGCGCTTGGTGGCTCGCGTGCTCTGTACCTTGGCAACATTAACTTCAGGTACTGCCTACTCAAAGCGTACAACGGCACAAGCTGGGATACCATCGCCACCATTGACGCGGCACAGCAAGTCAGATGGGAGCGCAAAGGCAACAGCGTAACCGCGTATCACACGGGCGTATCTTCAGATCAGAAGGGGCGGCATATCTGGGCATTTGATGACATGGTCGGCTGCACGTTCAATTTCAAAGATACTGCAGTTCCAGAACTAAACAATATAAGTTCCAATTCTGGCGGCGTCTTCGAGGATACAGGCAACACAAAAGCGCCCGTTTTGATCGTGGATGGTACCATCGCATCGAGCGCCACAATTGGAGATGGGCAGATCTGGGCGAAGGATATGGTGGTGTATCTGCCTGACAGCGTTGTCACTTCATACGAGCGGATCAAATTGGAGATCCCTGTAGACGTGCCCGGTGTCACAGGAAGCGGAACAAACAAAACCGTATCGGGTGACTGGGAAATTGGAACCGTCATTTGGGGACACGTTGCAGTCTTTGGTCGGCAGTATTCAAACGGGCACATTCGGGAGATCTCGCCAAACTCGGAACTATTCACCGCAACAGGCGGCCAACGTCGAGCGGTCAACCGTGGGCCGTCAAGGCGGGCCGTAGAATTCTCATGGGTGGACCCGGTCGATATCTCCGCAATGGGCGATACGCTCCCAAGCCCCGACTACATCCAAACCCAGAGCGGTGCGCACATCGTAGCAAGCTTGGAAAACACACCCTTTCTTGTGCAGGGTCTTCTGTCCCGGCTGCAGGGCTCTGTGGTGCCTGTGGTGTTTCTGCCTTCTCTGCCAGTGGGCGCAGCCAGCGCAACACAGATCGACGACAGGAACCGGTTTCTCTATGGGCGAATCGTGACCGCTACGCACAGAATAGAAAATCAATTCGGCGCAGAGTGGATCGGTGGTGGTGTCGGTGAAGGCGTGACCGTGACAGCGATCCGCGTAGAGGAAGAAGTATAGACAATGCCCGTTATCCAATTCTCACCGCACGAATTGAAAGGCAAACGGATCTTCCTGTTGCTGGAAATTGACTTCGGCACATTCGGCCGATTCAGGTTGAGTACCGAGCCTTTGATCGTGCCCGGTGATGGCGGCGGCCGGTTTGATGGTGGGCTTGATTCCCTGACCTTTTCCGATTCGGTGGATCTGTTTTCAACGTCTGAAACAAGCCGATCAGTGTCTGTTAATGCCCTGTTGCCTATGGATGTTTCAGAACTTGTGGCGCGCGGCTTGGATCCGTCACGGGCTACCGCTTCTCTGTCGCAATGGGTAGAAGGCTCGAACTACGAAGACCGGCGCCGTGTGATGCCTGCAACAGAATTGCGGGATCCGCAGTACGGCGAAAGCTACGAGCCTTTGAGGTTTTCGATTCGGTCAAACCTCTTTGATGGCGGCTCAATGATTCCGCCGGCTGCGGCTGTAATCGATGGAACTAATTTTCCATCTTCCGCAAGCTGGCAGCGCGGGCGCGCGTACCCTTGGATCTTTGGCACGCCGGGAAAATACAGAGATTCGGTATCTGGTGCCACTGTTTATAATTGGGCGGCGCCTGTTTACCCTGTCACCATTGACGGATCTACTCAGGGCTTTTTGTGTGCAGGCCATGAGATGGCGCCCGGGACTACTGCAAATGTAGCGAAAAAAGACGCCATCGGTACCGTACACACAGCGACCGTGCAAACACACAGAGACGGATCCGGCCGTTTGATATCGTACATTCCCTATGCGGCTCCGCTGTCCTCTTTTGGTACCATGTCAACGCTTGAGGGTATCGATTTTATAGCAAGCTTTTCAACTGGCGGCGGAGTACTGAACGAACAGCAAACCGCACCGCGTCGTGGAATGGGTGAGATCATAGAGTATCTGCTCGACTACGCACCACGGATCTTAATGGACAGAGGCAGAACACGTACAGCCGGTGAACTACTCAACCACATGCAGATCGATGGTGTAATCACAGAACCCGTTGAGGTATGGCGCTGGCTGCGCGCAAACCTTCTGCCATTTGCGCCGGTTTCATTGGCCCATGGTCCCGACGGAATGTTCCCGATCGTATGGAACAAAGACATCACCGAAAACGATACGTTGGCACAGGTGGACGCAGAGCGTGATCAATGGGAGCGGACGAGCCCCGTAACGGTGGAGCATCTCGATGGCGGACCGCGCAATAGCTTCTCAATCGTTTACCATTTGAACGCGGGCACAGATCAAACGCAATTTAGATCCACATTGGATGGCAGCTTGGAAGCTTCTAATAGCTACGCCAGGACATCGTACAAGCGATATGGGAGCCGGGAAAAGCCAGAAGAAGAGGCGATCGCTTTCTATCAACAATCAGACGTTGAGGCGGTTTTGGCTTGGTGGTCGCGCATCTATGGGTTCCCGATGCGCACCGTAGAGTACATAGCACCCATAGAATGGGGATGGGTTGAGGCGGGCTCCCATATTCGCTTCACCGATTCGCGATTGCACATCATCGATCAGATTGCGATCGTTCAGTCTGTAGAGTTCTCGGACCAGCAAATAGTGGGCCTTCGTTTGGTGTGGTTGGAAGATATGCCACGCGACGATCGCCTGATATGATACACATTAAACGGAGGGCAAACCCATGGCAGCAATTGAAACAGAAGCAGCGAACCTACCAAACCACAAGAAGATCACCCTGTCGGGTACGCCAAACACTCAGCAGGAGATATCGATCACCGGCAAGGCAACCCGGGTCGAGCTGCAGTTTGTTGGCGCAGACGCAGTGATAATCTTCAATGGCGGCACCGATGGCGCGGCGGTTTCAACCGAATCCACGTACCCCATTCCCAAGGATTCCTCTTTTTGGTACGACTTGCCACGGTCAAAGCAGACGCATTCGATCTGGGTCGCTTCTGGTACTGGTTCCACTGTTTGCCACGTCATCGTATACGAGGGGTAGAAAATGCCATTTACTAAATCAGCCTCAACTATTCTTGAATCTGGCGGTAACGTCATCGCATCCGATTTGACGGTCGACGGCTCCACTGTGACCGTGGATCATGAGCTGAACCGTCTCGGGGTCAACACCAACAGCCCCCAGGGCACCATCGGCGTCGACGGGGATCTCTACTTTCAGCCAACAGCGATCACAACGTCGCATGTATACACGGCCGGGTCTTTGGACATTCGGTGTACTGACAACATGAAGATCGGCACCGATGGCGCAGACTCAGTCAGGATCGGTAGAACAAACACAACAGCGGCAAAGGTTCACATCTCAAGCGGCACAGAATCGGATCTTGTTGTCTCGAACTCGATGGTCGGAATTGGTACGGATACACCCACACAGGCCCTTGAATTGGATGGAAACATCCAGCTAACACCGACAGCGATCAGTACCGCGCACATCTTCACGACGGGCTCTTTGGATGTCAGAGCAAGCGCAAACATTAAGATTGGAACCGATGGCGCCGACAGTGTGAAAATCGGGCGGACCAATTCTGGTCTTGTGAAATGCCATATCAGAAGCGGCGGCGAGAATGATTTGGTCGTGTCAAACTCAATGGTGGGTATCGGTACCGATACACCAGATCACACACTGAGCGTAGCGGGTGACATCGATCTGACAGGTGGACTCAGCTTTGACGGTGGCGATGCAGTTACCTCTATTGATACGGATCTGTCATCGGTTAGCGGCTCGGATGATACCTTGGCAAGCGCGAAAGCTATCGGTGCGCAGCTTGACACCAAAAGCCCGGTTGCAGGTAGCAGCAGCATCGTCACAACCGGAACACTGAACGCGGGAAGCATCACCAGCGGATTCGGTAACATCGACGTAGGCTCATCGACCATCGACACAACCGGCGCAGTGGGTACCGGCACCATCACCGCAGCGGGTGACATCACCGCAACAGGTGGCGATCTGACCCTTGGAACGGCGGCTGACAGCGCAGACACCACGATCAAGGCCGCAGACGAGAGCGGCACAGACACGGCCGGAAAGAAGCTTTCCATACAAGGCGGGCTCGGAACTGGTAGCGCTGCGCCCGGTGCGGTGGAGATCAGCGTGGGTCTTCCGAGTGGCGCAAGCGGCACAAGCGTTCAATCTGCAGCGCTTGCAATCAAAGCAACAGCCGAAGGCCCATCAACATACTATGGAGGAACAGCCAGCCTTGCTAATGATTCCGGGGTCGGTGAAATCGTGATCTTTGGAACTGAAGACGGCACGGATACCCTTGCTGCAGGGAAATTGATGTACTTGGCAAGCGATGGCAAATGGAAGAACGCCACAGGAGCAAGCACAGAGGCAGAGGCGAGCAGCATGCTGGCGATTGCGCTGGGAACAGCCGTATCTGATGGCCTACTTGTGAAGGGGTACTTCAAGCTGAACAGCTACAAAGATGGAACTTTCGCAAAGGGCGCACCGTGTTTTGTGAGCGATACAGATGCAAAAGTTGACTTTACGAAATTGAGCAGCGCAGGACAGCACGTGCGCGTTGTCGGGTATGGAACGGATACAACCGATGTAATCTACTTCAACCCTTCCGGTGATTGGATAACGCTGTAACGATTGGAGGTGCCGGTGTCTGAATATGCAAAAATAAACGGGATCGATGCGGCCGATATTGTCAAGATTGACGGGATCGAGAAGGCCAGCGCAGCCAAGGTGCTCGGCTTAGATACCCCGTCTGCATCTGGCGCAACGCTTTGGGCCTTCGGTATGAAGTCTTCGGGATCTTCGTCCTACTATCACATAGGACGAGCAGCGGCTTCGGATCTCACAAGCTGGACTATCGATCGCGCCATTGCGGACGCAGATATCAGCGGTACCGCATCGGATGAGACGTACCGCATCTGCTACGGAAAGGATGCGAGCGGAAACCCCAGGTGGGTAACGTGCGCGGCCAGTGGCAACCCAGAGGTACGATATGGTGTAGTGACTGATTCGGGCGTTAGCGGCTGGGGGACCGTCAACATGAACAACCGAATCAGATCGGTTGCCTATTCGGAGTATTCAGGCTCTCACGTATGGATGGCAATTGGTCACATGGGATCATCGACAAAGGACACATTTAGATCCACAGATGGTGGCGAATCATGGAGCACGATCGATCTGTCCAGCGTTGCAAACATGGGTACCCAGAACATCTACCGAATTGCGACAGATGGCGCTGGAACCTTCGTATTCGGTCAGCAGAATAGAGTGTATGCGAGTACTGACGGCGGGCAAAACTGGGCACAGATTGCATCCTATCCCGGCATTGCAATTGCGGATCTCTGCTACACAACCGTAAGCGGTGCCGGCGTTTGGTTCTTTTTAGAGGGCGATGGTAGCGTGTGCGATGTTCACAGCGTCAACGCGTCGGATGTCACAACAGAGGCGGGCGGTGGTTCTGCGGCAACATGGCGCACGTCAGACATCATCGATGGGAACACAGACACGATCGTAACGTATCAAAAC
>Ga0080013_1001780_pt1 | contig 27461 bp, 40 predicted proteins | sample ETNvirenome_6_85_FD_69236 | JGI IMG/M metagenome (GOLD analysis project Ga0080013, IMG submission 69236) | Marine viral communities from the Pacific Ocean - ETNP_6_85 (SPADES assembly) (version 2) | ecosystem: Environmental > Aquatic > Marine > Oceanic | place: Pacific Ocean | collected 2013-06-19 | reverse complement strand
TCCAATCTTTGTTTCAAAGTCCTTACCATTATCGCCAGAAGGTCTTAATGTTTTATCTATTTTAAACCCAAACTCTTTTGCGAATTGAGATTCACCTTTTAAGCCTACATACTCGTAATTTTTACTCAATGGTCTACTCGACTCATGGTATTTATGCAAAGTTTCCCGATCGTTTGCTATTTGTTGTAATGTTTTATTCATTAGTATTTGCCTCCTTTGGCTAATTTCTTTAATACATAAGTTTGGATTTCTTTTGTTTGTTCTTTTACCCAATCCAATATAAGGCAAAAGTCCTTCTCTTTTAATGGTCCTTTACGTGTGTTGCATTGTTTACATATAATCTGCAAATTCTTTGGTGTTGATTCTCCATTCTTAGATAATGGAATTATATGGTCACATACCATTGTAGAAACACTTAATATTCTATCACAGTACTTACATTTTTCACCGTAGACTTCGTAAAACATCTTCTTTATATCGACAAGCTCTATTTCAAAAAGCACTTGATGCATTTCCGACCTTTTTTTCAGAGCTTGTTTCAAAGAAGATGCTTTACGTGACAATCTAAGCCATGCTTTATGCCAGTGCCTACCGTGAACATTAACTAGCTTTTCTCTAAAGTCTCCTTGATTATATTGCATTGTAGACATAGGGGAACAACATCAAAAAACCTATATCCTCCTTTTAATAATCTGCTTTAAGCCAGCTAGCTAAATGCCAAGTATGATTTAACTTACCGTATTTACCTAATTTTTGTTTACTACTTTTTTCTAGTTTATGTTCTTTAGTAAGATTAGACATTGCCCTTCTAACACTAGTAATAGGGCACATAAGATTAAGTTTAAATTGTACTTCAAATGGTGTAAACTCTTTATCAGGAAATTTATTAAACAGGTCAAATATAACCTCTTCTTGGTTTCGTGCTTTTCTTCTACTTCTATCTAGCACATTCCCCTGCTCATGATTTGTATTGTAATAGGTCATTCTACCTCCAATCTAGCATGATTTGAAATGCAAAGTATAATTTCCATATACCAAAATTAAAAAGTATGGTGTCATACTTGTTAGGATGAACACCTTGACTTATTTCTATTCCGAATTTTATAAATGATAATAGTACAATATCTATACCACTTTTTGGTTCGGTTTCCATATTGAATAGATGGATATCTAGCAGGTACTGATGATTCATATTCTTTTCAATCTGAATGAATCATTAAAGTTCAGTTTTACATCCCATAGTTCGCCATCTGTACTCTTAACCATTTTCAGCCTCCTTTCTCTTGTTTTTGATTCACCTTCTAATACCATTAGTTTCCGTGAGGCATTTTCTATTGCTCCACTTCCTTTACCGGCATAGAGGTCTAATTCGCCACTTCTGGAGTATTGTCTTGAAGTTTGACTTAGCTGGATAATGATTAGATCATAATTCACTGCTAGATTACTTAAAGCATGAGATATATTTCTGATTGATTCGTATTCACCTCTTGCATGACTTGGTGGTTCCACTAAATCAATATAGTCTATCACTATGCAAGCAGGTGACATTTTTTGAACCTTTTTTCTTATTTGCTCTACAGTTGGACTAAGAGTTTGAATCTTTATATGAGCTACTTGATTTTTAAATTGATCATATATCTTTTTATTTTCTTTTGATATAGTATTTGTATCTACGTCAGCAACAATTTGAAGATTTCTTCTATGCATAAGCCATGGTGCTAATTCTAATGATAAGTACAATGTTGGTATTTGTAATTCTTCTTCTATTTTATCTTCAGCTGCATTATATGCTAAAGATATATTCTGAGCAAGAGTTGTTTTATTTACACCGGTTGGTCCTACTATTGTTACTAGTTCTCCCGGATATATAACAGATTCTATTCCTATTAAGCCAAAAAGTTTTGATAAATCTATACTTACACCTGAGAAATCTCTTTCCAATCTAGTATCTAACATTGCTTGTAGATCACTGACATTCAATATATCCATAAGATAATCCTTTCTTTTAAAATATACACAATGAGGTTGACAATAGGTCATCATCATACTATCCATGCACCCATATTGATAACCTTTTGTGTATACATCGTTAATAGATACAAGAAGTTCAGAATCTTTGATTCTGTCCCCACCCTTATTCCATTCTTCCATAGCTGCTATTGTTGCATTAATAGGAATCCCATTTCTTCTAAAGTGAGAAACGATCCTCATTAAAGTATTGTGCCGGTTCCCTTCAGCTGGTGGGTTGTTATACATATCTTGAATACATGGTACAACATTTGTGTGATTACTTTTATTAAAAAATGATTTTACACTGGGTGAATCAAATGTTACATACTTCTCAAATTTATGTGATTGCTCTTCTGATGGGAATGTATGGAAATCATTGATGTCCCATTTCCTACTCTTCTCTGCAATCTTAGCATAGGTTAAAGTGTCTAATTCTTTACTTGTGATATATGTTTTATAAAGTTGTGTTTTATAGTTCTTAGTAGCTGCACATCTATATAAAGCAGACCTTGAATAGATTGACATATCTGCCTCAGGTAAGAGCTTTGACATTGTTCTCTTTACAATGTATGGTAATTCTACTCCCTGATGATTTTCGAATCCGAATAGTGAGCCAGGCATGATAAAATGAAATCCTGTTCCACTAAAAAATATACAATATGAAGTATCATCTAGACCTAACTCTAATAATTTTTTATTTACCTCTCTTGCCTTTGCAACAGTTTTCTTACCTGATACAATAGGACTAGAGTCATGAACTTTATCTATATCTATAGGAAGATAATCAATCCCTCTCCAACCTGTATACCCTTTGACGCTTTTATGTAATTCCACATAATCGTAACCTGTCCTATCATATAAATATACAGAACGATACACAGGAATATTCTTCCCATGTACCGTTACTGCTTGTTCTAGATCATCGAGATTCACTAAGGAGCCTCTTGACGCAGGACTCCTAAGTGCTAACTCGACAAACATTAACCTACCTTATAACTGTTAACAGTCTTTACAGAAGGTGCCGATGCCTTATCCCAAGGTTCCGGTGTTGTATCTTCCTCTGGAACATGTTCTTTAATAACATCATTATCTTTAGCCCATTTGACATAGCTCTCTAGACTCTTCATCTGTTTTTGATTGTCAGATTTAGCCATCCGTTCAACTACTCTTGTCCATACCTTTTCTTCGTTGGACTGCTTATCCATTACCTTTGTTTTATAAACATAGATAGTATATGGATATATTTCTGAACCAGAATTGTCAGTATAATTGTTGTTCAGAAATTTAGCTATGTCTTCTATTCCTTCATCTGATTTAGTTACCCAGTCTCCAGCCTTATCAAATCCACCACCAAATCCTATAGCATCAGCGATACTATAAAACTTTTTTAACAGTGAATTGTTCATGATAAGACCTTCTTCATCACGTTCAAATGATCCATTGATACGCATTCTAACAGGAAATTCACTTCCCGCTGTTTGCATTTCTATAACTAGATATACATCTGCCCAATCATACTTATCAGACTCATCTTTAAATGATAAGATTTTAGTATTTTGGTAACCTAGCCAAGGTGGAGTATCACCATTCTTAAAGGACTGTTTTTGTTCTGGTCTATAAGGCATTATTTAGATTCCTCTTTTATGGAAGACAGATGTTTACTCTGACTTCCTTGTTGATGTATTGCATTTTGTACTTCCTCGGCTGATGCAATACTAGATTCACTACCTAGTCCAAGCAATCCTAGTGCTCTACCAGTTGCCGAAGTTTCACAGTTTTCTATAGCACTTGTTCTATTGATTTGACTTTTAGATTCATCCTCATGTGCAAAACCAGTGAAATATCTATCAGGGTTTTCCACATCAGGAGTAACTGTAGTTTTCATTATATAATGGCCACCTTCTCCATGTATAAGTTCTGTTTCTATTCTACCATTATGATATAAATTATGAAATGCTCGTAAGCGTTCAGGAACTGTGACATATGGTTTACCATGTATATCTATAGTTTTGATAGGTCCTACGAATTTAGCGAAGTCTGTGATTGTATTGTTAGTCATGCTGTTCTCCCAGCCAGTTCCTTGAGAGCTTCAAGTCTCTCAATCTCACTGGCTTCTGTTGTTTCCTTTGCGAGGTAGGGGCTATTTTGCATTGTTGCTTCAAGTTTTGTCAATATTTCGGCAAAACCTTGCATAGTATTACTTAATTCTACTAAACTAGTGGACATTTGTCCTAAATAGCCCATTATAGAACTAAGAGTCTCTCTTTCATCTACCATTGTTATTTCTCCTCAGTTATGGCAGGGTTAATATAAGTATGATCTAGATATTTTCCTATGGAATTTATTCTAAAACCTTCCTTACGAAGATTATTTGTCAATAAATCCATCCATATATACTTATGATAACCTCTATTACCTGATAAACAAAACACCTGATTAACCATCATACCAGCTACAAGATTTGCAGTAAATATGGTATGTTTCATGGTACAAGGTGCGTCCTCTATATTAGCACTGGAAGTCCAGTGTTCATAATAGTCAATAGGTGCATCTCTTTTAGTCATTGTTACTACTTCGAATGCTAATGCATCCATTCTACCATCTATAAAATATCCTTTAGAGTCTTTATTCTCCATTCTCCAACGATCATAAATTGCTAGTCTGTCTTCCATATTATCTATACATACTATTATCTTTGGGGTCATTTCTTGATTTGAATCAAACTTATAACGTGATGCAACAGTTGTTATAGCAGGATTATACTGTCTTGCCAATGCTGAGGCTGCCAAAACTTTTGGTGAACCTACTTGAGATGCTGGATATAATGTTGTAGATAAATTATGATGGTCCATATTATCGGGATCATAAATATGAATACGTTTAAATCCCATTACAGCTAATAATTGTATTACTGCTGACCCTATCCCCCCTGCACCAACGACAGTTATTAAATCTAACTGTCGCTGGTCAATAAGGTCTTTGTTTCTTAGGAATCTAGTATTACTCATGATCCTAGTGGTGGGATTTCATAAAACTCATGAATACCCATATTCCATCTTGTTTTAAATAGCTGGTTAGCTTCACCATAGAACATACTTCCTTCCTCAAGTGCTTCTATAATAGCTTCCATTTCTATATATTCTTTTACAGTAATATCAGCATAATCATCTTTAGGTTGTACCTTAGCTTTTCTCCATTCACCATTATATCTCCAATCAAAAGTAGTTTGATTAGGATCATATGGAGTCATTGCAGTACCATTTGTTTTCTTTTGCCATGATGGTGTTGCTGCATCAGCTTTTGTTTTAATATGATTAGCTTCTGCTATAAACTCCTTAGGTACCTTTGGTTTAATATATTTTATATCATCATCATCCATTGTATGAATTAATATATTTTTAAATTGGTCTTTATAACTGAATGCAAATGCAGCAGCTTCACCAACTTTAGATGATACTACAAGACTACCATAGAATCCCTGGTCTGGACACATGTCTACCAACGTAGCTTCATCTGTACCGCTATGATATGCACTCATACTGTGATGACTATGTATCATTCCTATGTAAGTATCTTTTAACCACTTTTTATTTGCTGAATATATTTTGAAAATAGTTTTACTAACATCTTCACCTTTATATTCTGTAGCTGCACCATGACCAAGATCAATAGCTAAGAAGTATATCAGCTCCCAATAAATAGGAAAACCATCTTTATTATTTGTACATCTATACCATGCTGGTCCCGACCATTCGCGAGATTTAAACCGAGACAGCAGGTACTGTACTTTCTGATGCATCTTCTGCGATATTATTAGTCCTTTCTTTTCCTTCTTTGGTTTCGAACTTTTTGAAACCTTTTTGGACTTTGCGTCTTGCTTCGATGGCATAGTTTGCCTCCTTTGCTTTTACGTTAAAGGTATGGGATGTCCATTCATATAGCATATTCATCACTACATATTCCATGTAATTCTGAAGTTTAGCCATATCACTTTCTTCATATACTTGATAATGCACTACCATTTCATTAAACTTTTTAAATATATCTTCTATTTCACAAGAATATTTTAACTCAGTTATCTTATCTGCTTTAAGTTTTTCAATATCTGTTTCATCTCGAAATGCCCACTGACTTTCTAACCTGTGACCTAATCTTGGTTCTATGTCCCAATATTCATTAATTAATACATCTTCATATTCACTATAAGAATAAATAGCAGGAATTACTTCTTCTCTCATTTTCTTTAAGAAACGTGTTTTCCCCGCAGGTTTATATCCCATAAATCTTTTATAAAAATCATTTATTTCACTTAAACCAAACCAATGTTTGATTTTGAATAGGTCTTGCATATGTAATACTTTTGTAAGATAATAATTATCTTCCATATTCTTTATATACATAGCTGCAAGATAATAATGTGTATACACATTCATCTCTTCAGTAAATTGACTGTTAATATTTTTATATCTGAACCAACCATATTCCATTATTTTATTAAAAGTATCATAAAATTTATATGAATTATTTCTTAGAGCATTTCTTGCTTCCATAACAAATGTTCTTACTACATCACCAAGCTCATCTACAGAGCCTTTTAAATGATCAAACATTTTACTATTTGGCTCTACATTTTTATTTAATGTACTTTGAAATGCTGTTGCAAAATTTGAACGGTTTAATGGGAAATAATCTCTATGAAAATTATCTATATTTGTTCTCAGTTCTTGCTTATGTTTTACAGAATCAATTAAATAGTTTCTAATAAGTGCATATAATATGCTATATGCTCTTGTTCTATCTAATACTTCTTCTTCATTATATTTAAATCTCTGTGGATTTCGGTTATATTTATTAACATAGTATCTTCCTAATTCTCTGAAAGAATTAGTAGCTATACGTGTACGACCTATGCCCTCTCTTATGTGATTATAATAATTATTACCTTCAAATGGATATTGCCAAGCATCTTTCATTTGCAATAATACTCTTATAGGTAATATGTAACTTATTTTCCTATACATATATGGTTCTTCTGGATTATGACGTTTCTTTTTAATAGCCATTGTTCTACCAGATACATCTCGAATTAATCCCGGAAGATTCCAGAATGCATCTCTAGAATTACTAGTATTAGCCCATTGTCTTAGAGTACTAAAATATCCTACGATACTACCTTGTACAGCATAATCATTTAATCTAGCCATATATGCTCCAAAACAAGGTTGTCCACTAGTATTTATATGAGGATGATAACCATATTGATATCTATAAATTGATTCTTCTTGAGTAGGTTTAATATTGATAAAACGTTCATTTAGTTTTGTAGGTGTTTCATCTGCTGCTTTTAATTCCTTCCAACTCACAGTAGATAAATAAAGAGTTTCTAACTCTACTTTAGTACTACTTTTTAATATTGGAGTAACTATACGAACAATCCAGTTGTTTACTTGAGCATTAATCTTCTGGTCCCTATAAAATTCTACACCTTGTTTAATCAACATATTTATCTGTCTGGATAAACTAGTAAAATGTTCGATTCTTTCTGCAAGATTTCTACTAATTACTAGTGATCCATGTCTATCATGCTTATAAGGATTAAATACTGAGAAATTATTTCTTATAAATGTCTCTATTCTATTAAAGTCAACACTGTCATTAGGATCAATATATCTGTATAGTGCATTAATTACATGATTATTAGACGCTTTTATCGTAAACTCCGTTCCTAGAGAGGGAACCCTAGTTGATTCCCTCTCTTTCCCGCGAGTCACTTTACAATCCTGACTTAACGGATTGTTTTTGAAACTGGACTACAGCTCCAGCAGTAAGCTGGGTGCCGGCAGTAGCGGAAGTGTCATTAACACTTATTACTACATTCTCCATTGACAGTTCTAGCTTCTGTGCTACGTCTGCCACGGTCTCGACATCTTTTACATCAAGAACCTGTCCACCATTGTGAAAGCTGATGACTTGTACGTTTGCCATGTTTACTTTCTCCTCTTTTGTGGGTTAACTGATTGCAGCACCATTGCTGCTTTTGAGTCCTATTACAAGCTTCTTATATTTTTTACTTATTACACGTTTTTGAAGAAACTGCATCCGTTTGAAAGCTGTTCCATTTGGTTGCACTTTCCCATTATCTATCATTGATTGATAAAAATCAATTAATGCATTATCTGATATTTCGTCTTGACTGCCACTCATAAGTTGCCTCCTTGTTACTAAATAAGTCACTTGCCTACATTTCTTCTTGTATTGTATCTCTGGGTGAGATGCTTTGAAGTTTATTACGAGCAATACCTGTAGATGATACCATGCATATACACTACGTGATGTATATTTAATATCCTTATGTCTTGTCCAATTAGCCTTATCCTCTGCAGATTCAGCAAAAAGTCTAACTGGTAATTTATATTTGAGAAATCTCCATTCATTATCACCAAGTATCATAATATTGCCTCCTTAAATATATGAGAAAGACCACGCTTATAAGGGATGGTGGTTTTAGCCCTAACTTTCTCAATTGTTAGGTGAACTATGTGTTGCGGGACACTCCACGTTCCTAATCAGGGGATTCCAAGCGATAAACAAACTTGGACCTCCTTTACGTTAAGTTCGTGAATATAGTCCACCTAAGTTAATACTGTTCCTTTGACCTTTAGTTTCTTTGATACTACCCAATAATGTGGGATATTACAAGCATCTACTCGATACTTGACTCCCCACCCGTGCCCATTAGCTCTAAATAATATTTCTCTCTCTTTAGCTGATGCAGCATCATTGGGGAAATTCTTTGGTACATTAAAACCTTTAGCATATCTATACTTATTACCCATACCACCACGTGATTTGGGTCCTGTTTTCTTTTTTTCAGACATATCTACCTCTAAGTTATAGCGTGACAGGCTTTACAACCCTAACTCACTTAATTTTGTCACGCTTGCTCGTTGTTAATAAAAATGGGATATCACTACCCTTTCTGTGAAAGGACAGGTGTGTAAACCTGCAAGGAGAGAGCGGATAGGTGATATCCCGTAAATAAAAATGGGCGAAGCAAGCAGTTCCCGAAGGAGTTCTACAGCGTGTAAATGACAAGCGTAAACAGCTGCCATACTTTGTCATTGCAGAAATATGCATCTGCTCCACGTGACTAATGGGAAAAAACCATTATCAACTTCGCCCCTTATATTTAATGAGTCTGTCACGGTTTGGTCCATAGTACCGCAAAATTATCCCGAAGTCATCAACTTCGACAGACTCACCCGATTACAATCCTATCAAATAATAAATCATATGAGCACTAAGATAGATTACCGCAAACATCAAAAAGATGTAAAGCAACCTTGTTCCTAATGTGTCATCATCACCATTTGCCTTTATTAACCGGTACAGCAGACTCCTCATTGTAACAACAATGAAAGAGCATAAGCACCTGCAAAGATGACAGTGCCATAGATTGCTACAGCCCTTACACCTCTACGTGTCTTGCGGGAATACAATAAAGATCGTATAAGACTAAAATAACTACGTCTTCTACGTCTTGGTTGCTTTTTACTAGAGCCTACCATTTCAAATAGGTTCTCTATGTCTTCAGAGAGTTTTCTCTGCATATTACCATATCGGTCAATTTGATCAAAATTCTGACCGACCATAGAGCCTAAATCACTTACTAGCTCTTCTAGCTTATATATGTTTGTATCACTTTTATGATTCTTACGAAGTAGATCGCTTTCAGCATCTTGCCGGCAAACGTCTACAGTCTGTATATCAAGATCATTTTTCTTCATTTCATTTTCTAGCTTATATATGTTTGTATCACTTTTACCAATCATAGTTGCTAATTGCTCTACATTCTTCTCTAACTTTTTTATTTTCATATTAGCTTTATGAATTGCTGTATTTTTGTATGGTTTCCTACCTGATTTTCCGTTTCCAGCCATGATTACCTTCCTTTCTTGTAATGTCTTTGCAGTACAAGTGTTGCGTTTTTTGTTAACTTTGAATCACTAAACAGTATTCTCATACCGTTCTTCAAGTGAAATCCTTGTTGCTTATTAACAACAAGTGGTCCACCTATCATATAGATGAACTCAATGATGAATTTGCTAATGTTCATCGTTTTCTCCTTTTTATTATTAATTTGATAGTAATGTTCATCGCTTTCTCCTTTTTATTATATGATTGAAGTGAAAAGAAATACCCTGATAAGTAGCCCAATCAGTACAATTGGTGTTAGCATCATGAGATGACTTGCGTCCCTTTCACGAGTGTCTTTGTACTGATGTGAGCTACTATCAAGGAATATACTCATAGGTTGGAGTCTCTGTTGTGTGAACCTAATCACCCTTCTGAACTCACCTTAAAACCTTATGGATTACCTCTATGAGTATATATTGTGAATAGATTACTCGCGGGTCCTTATTGCCGCTATTTACGCAATCTAATCAATAGTTTACATATTCCCTCTTCTGGATTTGTTGAGTCCCAAACGTGCCAATATCTTCTGAGTGAATGACTGTTTGGTTACAACCGGTGATGTGAGTGGGTTTCTATGGCGTCTTTCGTGAAGTTTCGCAATCTTGTCCTGTAGGTGCCCTTCAGCCTCTACTCTCTTTGCGTTAAACTTCCTTTTGTTTTTACGCTTATTCCACTCACTATCGCTGATATTCTTCTTATGATGTTTAGAACGTGCCATTAGGCTCACCTCCTTTGATATTAGTAGGTTTGTATGCTAATGCTTCCCGGAATTGAGACCACATAGAATAATTGACATCATTCGCAAACTTTACAGAATCAAAATGATCTCGCATTTGTTCATTACTATCCCAGTTCCTTTGATATTCTTCTGAACATTCTTTGGAACAGAATAGCCTGGTCTTGCCAATACCTCGTTCTCTTTCATGAAAAGTATCTTCTACGACATAAACTTCACAATCGTAAGGATACTTTATAAGGTCTTTACAATCATCGCAATGAGGCAATGAATGCTTCACTTTAGAGAGTGATCTTATAAGCTCAAGTACTCTGTCCTCAAGCTCGTCTAAAGTGATGATATGACTCTTATTAATATTTATACTGGATGAGACTATATTGGCTCTCTCCCGTTCCGCTTTTGCAAGCCTACGCTTGCATATATCCCAAATTATAAATCCCCAGACAACAAATGCTATCTGAGTAACAATGACTGTCCCTATTAGTTCAATCATCTTTTACTTTCTCCTTTTGGCTATTTTGTACCAGATTGCCAATAACTGTGATTTAGTGAACTTATTACCTCTTGAGTTCCCAAAGTAGTTGTTATGCCACTTTATTAACTCATATCTACGCTTAAATGGACAATTATCCATAATTTCTCCTTCCTATTATGAGACTCTAAAGCGTAATGAAAAAATAACCAATGAACTACACATAATGCTGTACTTGGCGGTTATTAGTTGTTATTCCAAGTGTTATTTAATCGCATTATGTGCTGATGTTGTTCATTGATTATTTTGGACTACCGATCATGACGGTCTTTACCAGACCCTCCGATAGTCTCGCTGAGATGATACAGCTTATCCTTTGCTAAGAGCTGGACAAGCTTTACCGGCGGGTCGTACATACTCAGGCATATACACCATTGAGCTGTATCCTCTCAGCTTGCCATTCTCGTCTTTCGGTCGTAAAACCTCCGCAATCTTACCATCGCGATTATGCTTAACATAATTAACTTCGGTAAGCTGTACTTGCGTCCCTTTTACGAGCGTCTTGAGGATGGAAAGCTTAATAACCGAAGGAAACACAAAGTCCGGATCGTTATCACACGTTAACCGGATATTGTTGTTCTTACTGTATTGACGCTTTCCATCTTCACCGAGAATGGGCTTTATCTCCTCTGTGATGGTAACACCACCTGATGGATTAGGCGTTTCTATACGCACAGGCCCCACCAATAAGGTATTAACAACACTGAACAGATGACTTACTGAATTACTCATAATATTCTCCTTTATTATGTTATGAGTGATTGAATGACCAAACATACCAATAATACATACGTTTAATAAACGTAAGGTATTACTCTACTGACGTACGCTTGGGTAGTCGTGGGGGACGCACACATACACCCCGCTGAAGAGCACTCATTGGGGACACACAGATGGGAATACAACTAAGAGACTACGATGAATCCCCTGAGTGGTCTTATGATTCAACCGAGCCTGCTAAGAGAGCGAGTAAGCCGTGGTAAGTGAGACCAGCTTATGTATAGTGTGTGCTTACACTACGCAGTAGCTACGCATAGCTTCTATGCTTAGTACTATGCATAAGGTGGGATCACGAGAACAGTGCTTCAGCACCTTACTCGTGAGAGTGCACAGCTCGGTGAATCAAACGAATGGGGATTCAACGTAGTTGTGACCCCAAGGAGTGAAATTCAGCGGGGTGGTGTGCAAGTATTATCCCATACACCCATTCTACATATATTTTTTGGAAAGGGGTACGAGCCTAGTTGCTTCTTAAACGGTTACTTTAGATGGAAACAGGTAACAGGTAACAGGTATGGAAGATAACCTCAGAATATTTTTTTGTTGACTTTTAAATATTTTGGTTATAAATTTATTTATGTTAGTTGTTTTGGGTATGAGATGTCTTTTCTCACTATTGATGCACCAACTGTGATTGAATATAGTGAGTAACTATGACTTCTCAAAGTATTTGGATGACAATAACAGTTTAAATACCGGCAAGTTATGGTCGGATGTAGCTGCGATCTCCGGTTTTTACAGGACGAAGAGGAGAGAAGACTTGTACAATGCTGTGACTACTTGGTATTATGAGCATATAAAGTCGGAGAAGGAGAAAAGTAATGCCACTACCTAATTTATGTTTTGAATGTGATAAGCCTTTAAACTTTGATGAGGTGTATATCTGCCAGAATTGCTTTGAAGAGCAGTTAATTGACGAAAACCACCGTACAAAGGGCAATCCAGAGGCTGGAATAGACGAGAAAGACGAAGAAGATGGTAAATAGGGCTGCAAAACGCAGGAAAGATGATAAAAGGGCTAAGGATCATGATTTGGATAAGTATGGGCGTACTCCCGCTCAGATTAGGCGAAATAAAATACGGAGGGAACGTAAAAGACGTGACATCTTTCGATCAGGTAATTAAGGAAGTCTTTAAGCATGAGGGTGGTTATGTGAATGATCCGGATGATCCGGGTGGGGAGACCAAGTATGGTATCTCCAAGAAGGCATTTCCCGATGAGAACATTAAGAAATTGACTAAGCAGCATGCTGCGAAGCTCTATTATGACAAATATTGGATTCCATCCAAGGTGCATATGCTTCCAAATGACCTGTGGGCTATATATTTCGATATGGCAGTCAATATGGGTACAAGGAGGGCAGCTACTATCCTTCAGAAAGCCTGTAATCACAAAAACAAGGTAAAGATTAAGGTGGATGGCAGAATGGGCAAGAATACTGCTAAATCTGCAAAGATTTTAGAACCAGAGAGATTAAGAAGCTTTAGAGTGAAATATTATGCTGATTTGGTGACAAGGAAGCCTGTATTAGAAAAATACTGGTTTGGTTGGTACCGGAGGGCTTTGGCAGTTTGATCTCTCCTCGGCTAGTGGCTCAGTCCTTCCTGAGCAGGGTGGGTTGGTGGAAACCTCTTTATGTATGAAGTAACTATAAATCATAAGGCTGGGAAGAGGGTATATCCTGTTTATACGCAGGAAGAGGCTAAAAAAGAGGGTATTAAGTATGTTTACTGGAAACATGCTCAAGAAGGGGATTATGGCTGTTCTGATGATGGGAGGGTATCTGAGTGCTATTCAAGGAAAACTCCTCCAAAAGGGAAGGTATCTTCCTCTGGTTATGATTATCTCAGATTTGGAATGGGGACCACATGGGTGAATAGCCCCGAGTTTTATGTGAAAGGCAGGTTGAGTGTGCATACCTCTAGTGGAGAACATTCATTTACCAGGGATATGCGGACAAAGAAGGCAAAAAAGCTTATAGACCTAGTAGCTAGGAATACTCCTGTAGCAGAGGCTATACAGAGGGTTATTGGTCCTAGCAAGAAGGCGGATTGGGACAAATGGTTTAGAATAACAAGATCAAGGGAGTTTAAAAAGAACGTGGATGCAGATAGAGAAGCTATTCTTCAAGATGCTGGTATTACTGATGATGCCCTCGCAGAAGCTTGGATAGAGTTAAAGAGGGATGCAGAAGCTTTAGGTGACAAAAAAGAGCAGTTGAGACTTAGACGGGGTATACTGCAAGATTTGTCTGGATTTAAGGGTTGGGGCAAGGAAGATAAGGTCAGATTGAAGCATGAGCAGATAGAGGGTGTCTTTGATTCCAAGATGCTGGGTGAAATTATGCAGATAAAGGGTGCATCAAAGGAAGCGGAGGGTACTGTTGAGCAACTTACTCAGTCAACCAAGTCTGACGAATCTTGATGGCGAAGAGAAGTATCATTTAATACAAACGGGTCTGGAACTTGCTCGTAATATGGGTAAGTTTGGTCAGACCTGTTTTCCTAAAGCCCTCAGAAGAACAATCCCTGATTTTCATCAGGAGATATATAAAGCTATCCTAGATGATAATCAGAAGAGAGTTATGATAGCAGCTCCTAGGGGAACTGCCAAGAGTACGGTCTGTAGCCTGATCCTTCCTCTTTATATGGCTACATTCAAGCAACCCAAGGATGATTTGTTCATAGTCATCATATCTGAGTCCCAAGCACAGAGTATTAACTTCTTATCTAGGATAAAGTATCATTTAGACCATTCTGAGGTGTATCGGACCCTATATGGAGCAAAAGGTAGTGATACAGCTGCTAAATGGACGGGAACTGACATTGTTCTCAAGAATGGGACAAGAATGGTAGCCGTGGGTACAGGACAGCGTGTCCGTGGCTTTATTCAGGGAGATACCCGTCCAAACTTGATTATAGTGGATGATTTCGAGTCAGAACTGAATGCTGCCACCCCTGAAGCTAGGAGTAAGAATAGGAAGTGGATGACGGAGGCTGTTATCCCTTCTCTTGCCGATGATGGAAGAATTATCATGATTGGGACGGTTATTAGCGAGGATTGCTTCATTTGCTGGGCAAAAGAGTCTTCTGCGTGGAAAACCTTGTGGTATTCGATATGGGACGAGAATGAGAAGCCTATATGGAATGCGAGGTTCCCAAAGGAAAGGATTATACAGATAAAAGAGGAGTTTGAGAGTGTTGGCAACCTGAATGGGTTTTATCAGGAATATATGAATATAGCACAGTCTCCGGATGATGCTCCCTTCAAACCAGAGTATATCAAGTTACATCACTATGATTACGGAAGGAGAGAGGGGCAAAATTGCTTGATAAAGAAACAGGGGGAAACAGAGCATGTTAAACCTATTGAAATTTATTGTGGGATTGATCCTGCTAGTAGTCTTAACCCTCGTGCAGACTTTTTTGTTATTTCTGTCATTGGCATTGATAATGACAATAACAAGTATATCGTTGACCTATTCAGGAAGCGTATCTCTCCTGCGGACCAGCCGAGTAAAATTATCGAATATTTTAAGAAATATCATCCCAAAAGGATGAAAGTGGAAACAACTGCGTATCAGGAAGCGTTGAGAGCAAGTACTCGATCTCTCATGTTAAAAGAGAATCTATATATCGCTGGTTTAGAGAAGGGTATTAAACCCAGGACTAGGAAGTCAGAAAGATTGATCAGTCTTGTTCCTATGTTGGCTAAAGGGGAGTTTTTCTTTAGACCACAGGATTTGACGGCACAACAGGAGTTCTTATCTTATCCGAAGGGTAGGAACGATGATATACTAGATGCTATATGGATTGCCCTAGAGGGAGCAACTCCTTGTAGAAGGAAAAAGATAGAAAAACAGGCAGATGACGGTTTGGGAAAGAAACTACTTGATTGGATGACAATGTAATGGTAAATTCGCCCGGATATCTACACTAAATGGCATACGGCAAAAAAGCTAAATCAGGGAAGAAGAAGGTCGAAGAGACCCACGAACTCTTTAAATCTTACTCTAATAAGAGAGAGCCATGGGCGGAGCACGCTCAGGAAGATAAAGAGTTTAGGTTAGGGAGGCAGTGGTCCAAAGAGCAACGTATCAAACTTGAAGAGAGGGGACAGGCTGCGGTTGTTGTTAATAGGATACATCCTGCTGTAGAGGCTGCGAAAGCCATGCTTACCTCAGAAAAGCCCTCTTTCAGGGTTTCTCCTCGTGAGGATAGTGATAATAGGGTCGCCCAGACCATGAATGGTATCCTAGAGTATATTTGGCAGATTTCTAGCGGGGACGATGCTCTCAGAACTGCAGTCGATGATTACTATACGATGGGTATGGGGTTTTTGTTAGTTTACCAAGACCCCATGTCTGATATGGGCAAGGGCGATGTCAAGGTTCGAGACATTGACCCGCTAGATGTATATGTAGACCCCAATTGTCGAAGTAAGTTCTGTGATGATGCTGAGAATATGATTATTTCTAGACTATATACTAAAGAGCAGGCAAAAGCTATATATCCAATGTATGAAAAGGCTATAGCCAATGCTGATACTGAGCAGTTTCTTACTGATAGACCAAAAACTCTACGTCAGGATGATGGGGAACTTTCATTCCCAGAAGATGATTCCACCAAGACAGACCTTGGTTGGGGTCAAACAAACGAGTATGTGCGTGGGTACGAGAGATATTATAAAGAGATGGTAGACCATTATAGGGTCTTTCAGAAGTTTGATGGTAAGGAAGACCTCTTAAATGAGGAAGATTTTGCAGATTACGTTGAAAAGAAAGCTTGGGTTATAAATGGTCAGATTGTTGGTGATCCTGAGATAGCCACTCAAATGATGCAGCAGATACAGGGTACTTATACTCAGGCTCTAGAGCAGTCCAAGGCTCAGGGAGTACCGGAAGAACAGCAACCAGAGATACCCGAAATACAAGAGATAACATATCAGGAGTTAATTCAACAACAGCAGATTGAGGTTGTTGTTGTACCTACTGTAAGGGTTCATGTTTGTGTGATTATGGGTAATCAGTTGCTTTATCAGCGTGCTCTTCCAATTAGTGAGTATCCTCTTGTTCCTCTTATGAATATTCATACAAGGACACCTTATCCCACGTCTGACGTGAGGATGGTAAAGGGTTTGCAGGAGTATATTAATAAGACGCGATCTCTTATTATTGCACATGCGACTACCAGTACGAACCAAAAGATTTTAATTCCATCTGGATCGGTGGATATGAGGGAATTTGAGACAAAGTGGTCCCAGCCTGGTGTGGCTATTGAAGTTGATTTTGATCAAGGACCACCTGTTTCAGTTGCTCCTACTCCTCTTCCTAATGAGTTATATAATAATGAGAAGGAGGCGAAGTCTGACATAGATCATCAATTAGGGTTATATGAGATGCAGATGGGTAATTCCCAGGCTGCTCCACATACTTACAAGGCTACGGTTTCATTGGATGAGTTTGGTCAGAGAAAGATGCGATCTAAACAGGCTGACTTAGAGAATTGCTTGAAAAGAATGGCTCAAGTGATTATACCACTGGCACAACAGTTGTATACCGAAGAAAAGATTATTAGATTAGTACAGCCAAATAACTCAATAAATGAGTTCGCTGTGAATAAAAAGTTGTATGATGACAAAAGTCAAGAGGTTGGGGTTATCAATGATATTACTACTGGTTTATATGATGTAGTGGTTGTTACTGGTTCTACACTTCCTACTAATCGTTATGCACAACTCGAGATGTATATGGATGCTTACGAGAAGGGTGTTATAGACAAATTCGAGGTTTTGAAGAAAACCGAGATATTTGACATGCAAGGTGTTCTTGAGAGAACAGATACAGTGACTCAGTTACAGCAGCAACTTGAACAGGCTCAAGAGGCAATAAAAGATTTACAAGGTGACCTGCAGACAAGAGAGCGGGAAGTTTACCACGCGAAACAGCGTGCAGAATTAGAAAAATTTAAGGCTCAATTAGACTCAACCTCCACTAAAGCGAAAGCTGCGGGAACAGTCTTTGAGAAACGCCTTAATGACGCAACGGGACAGATTGGTAAAGAAGTCAGAGAGGCTTCTAAGCCTGAAGTAAAAACCCCTTCACCCCCTAAAAAGAAGTCCCGAGGGGCAAGGAAAACGTAGGAGTCAACGAAAATGGCTGATGAAATCTCGGTACAATCGGACCCTTTGGTTCAGGAATTAGCTGATACCCAAGTTAGTGGGGACGTAGGTGCCATAGAGGACATACTCTCAGGTGGAGATTTAAGTAGTGATGTTGCACAAGCATTTGATCTACCTAGTGATACACTTGAATCGGAAGTCCGACAAGACTCACCCGAAACTGCTTTGGTTAATAGTACGGAAGCAGCTCCTCAACCTCTCTCTCAACCCGATAATGAAGCTGTGCGGTTTCAGTATTGGCAGAGCGAAGCTGATAAAAGACAAAATGAATTGGACACTATTAAGAAGACCAATGAAATTCTTACTAATCAACTTACCTCGTTAGTTGGGAATGTGCAACAGCCCCAACAACGACAGGAAGAAGCAAAGGTTGAAGAGTTCCCACCTCCCCCAGATAAACCAAGGCGACCACATGGATATAATCGTGAGGAAGCATATAGTGATTCGTCAAGTGAAAGTGCTCGTCATTTAGATGAGATTGAATCTTGGCGTGATGATATGGATGAATATAATCGCCTACAAGTTGAATATAATACAGCAGTCGTTCAATCTGAACGGGAGCAGTATCAAGCAGCTAGAAGGCGTGATGACATTCAAAGGCAGGAAGCTGCTCAACAAGATCATCAGATGAATGAATTGAAGAATCATATTCAGGGTACGTACAATGCGGATGAAAATACTTTCAACGACTTTGTTCGTACTATGTCAAATCCTGCATCGCTCAATCCCGATAATCTATGGAGGTTATATCAGATGGATAGGGGTCAGACTGTTCCTGCACCACCTGCTCCAGCACCTAGTGCTGCATTCGAGCAGACTCGCAGAGCACAGTCAGTTCCTAGTCCTATGGGCGTTCTACCGAGCCAAAATGTTCAGGTGTCTGATCGTTCGGTAGAAGATAAACTAATGGATAGTATTATTGAAGACCAAAATAGACTGAACATTATTTAGTCTTTTTTAATACCAAGGTAAGGGGAATGTACCATGGCTAATCAATATAGTATTAGTGCAGGTGGTACGATGCAGTCTAGTTCAGTAGATCACTCCCGGAGAATGTTTAATTTCGGGGAGCGGATCGCAGAGCTTAATCCTCAGCAGTCCCCCTTCTTTACCTATTTGTCCAAAGTCCGCAAAAAGCCAACTGACGATCCTGTGTTTAAGTTCTTAGAACAGCGTCATCAATGGCAGAGACGTACTGCTCAAATCAAAACAGCAGCAACAACCGCAGCTTTTAGCAGCGGTGCTGTAGCGACCAAAAGCAACGTCCAAGTGGATTGTTTGTATGACAAATACGGTAGAACCGTATCAACAGCTACGCTCCCGCAGTTCCTTCTCGAGAGCCAGATTATTGCCGTAGAATGCGAATATGACGCAAACGGTACTGATGCTGGTGTCGGATCGGAAACCGCGGCTGTAGCTTACTTCCAGATTACTGGAGCACCGGATGTTTCAAACTCAACTTATGCTGAGATTGATTTGGTGTGGAAAGCAGTGTATTATGTGCCAGATGGCAGTAATGCAGGTGCTATTACACCAGCTGACGGCTCGAAGATTATTCTTCGTGCTGATGCAGACTTACAGGTGGTTGGTTCAGCGTTCGCAGAAGGTGGCACTGACCCTGAGGGTTGGAAAGACGAGTTCTACGATAGAGAAGGATATTGCCAGATTTTTAAAACGGCAGTACCTCTCTTTTCGGGAACAGCACTCGCCACTCGCTATCGTGGGGTCTCCAATGAGTATAAGCGTGTATACGCTGAGAAGCTCATGGAGCACAAAATGGATATGGAGCACGCTATGCTCTTCGGAATTGGAACAGATGATTCAACATCAACTGGTCCGATCCGTAGAACTTGGGGTTTAATGCCATATACGGAAGCTTACGGAAAGATTAAAACCTTTACGTATGCTAGTTCGTCATATGACGACTTTGTAGATGCGTTGGAAGACGTATTTTCACCTGAGTCAGGCAATAGCGGAACTAAGCTTGTTCTTGCATCTAGGAAAGTAATTTCCTGGCTGAACAAACTTGGCTCTAGCTCTTTCATGGGCAACAATGTTGCATTAGGTCATACTGTCACCACAAGTGGTGGAAGTAATGGTTTTAGTGCTGACATCCAGAACATCAAAGGTTCTTTTGGTCACAACGTGACTTCTATAAACACTGTTTATGGAAATCTCAACTTTGTGATGGAACCTCTGTTCCGGGGTCCTTGGGAGAACTATGCTTGCATGGTGGACCTTAAGAACGTGGCTTATCGTCCGTTATCTGCTAACGGTGTGTCTCGCGACACGCACGTTATCACTAACGTACAGAATAACAATGTTGATGGTAGAAAGGATATGGTCCTGACCGAAGCCGGTCTGGAAGTCAATCTGCCAGAAACCCACACTATTCTTAAGTTCGCATAGTGTTTTATCGGTAATGGAGCGGGGGAGTTTCGGCTCCCCCTAACTCCTTTAATTTGGAGAATTGATATGGGCAAGATGAGTAGAGTAGCTGATCTTCACACTGCTGCAGAGTCTATAACGGCTAATACAACTGCCTTTGTAGAATCTACTGCGGTATATGTTGGAGTAGCAGGAAACTACGAATTTTATATTCGGGGAACAGACGATTCCTATGGTTGGGTACATTTTAAAGCTGTACCTGCTGGGACAATCCTTCCAATAGCTGCTAAAGGTGCAAGAGATCAAGGTGATGGCTCTGCTTGTGCAGCTGGTGAAATTGTGTTTCTGCGATGAAAATAGTTACAAGCGTTGGAATTGGTGGACCTTGGCAATCAGGCAAGGAAGAAAACAATGATAATAGTAGGCGGAAGCTTGATCTAAAAGGGGGATCAAATGGCAAAGGCAAAAAAAGCAGTAAAAAAAGCGGTAAAAAAGGTTGAGAAAAAGAAGAAAGCCGTATTAAAGGAAGCTGAGGTTGTACGTGGTATGGCTGGAGCTGTTCGCGGTGTGTGGAATAAGAGAGGTAAGTGAGCTTTACTGCCGAAATAGGGCACTATGTTGGTGCTACGTCAGATTATACAACTGAAATTGCACAGTGGTTGACAGATGGTGTCAAGACAGTTGTCTCAAGAATAGGAGCTTTAGCTCCTGATATGTTAGAGCAATTTGCTACTACAGCAGCTATTACAGATGGTAATGGGGTAAATTTGGCTGCTAAGGGTAGAATTTTAATGGTGGAGAGGGATGCTAGTGATTCTGCTAATACTAACGATGATTTAAGAACTGCAAAGCCTGTAAAGTTGCAGTTCAAAAATCAGTTGAGTAGCACTACAAGTTTGTATTATGCTCCCCCAGAAGACCCGAAGTATTATGTCGAGGCTGGTACGTTATATATAAAACCCACTCCTTCTGCGGCTGAGGCTGGGGTAGTGCACCATGTCACTTTTGGAGCAGTGAATGATATCAATGAAACTATTGCATATTTCCCAGATGAATTTAAAAAGCATGTTGTTTTATGGGTAGCTATGAATGTATTGCATGCGAAGATGATAGATACTTATGGTAGGCTCCCAACTGATCTAGATGCTGATCAAACTACTTTTGATGCAATTAGTGATTTTTCAGATGGTATAGGTATGTCTATTGGTCTTCCTTCTGCTGTCTCTGTAAGTTCATCTCTACCGAGTGCACTATCAGTTTCTACTAGCTTACCAAGTGCTTTTAGTGTGTCTTCATCTTTACCGAGTGCGATATCAGTTTCTACTAGTTTGCCTAGTGATTTTAGTATTACGAGTGAGGTTGGTACTGTTCCTTCTCTAAAAGCTATGCCTAGCATTAGTGGGGAAGTAGCAGATGCTTTGACCAATGCTAAGAATTTATTTGATAATCAGTCGGGATTAGGCGTGAGTACAGATGTTGAAGATTGGTTAAATGCTGAAGATGTCGAAATGGTTGAGTCTGTTCTCCAGACAGTTGCTACTGAATTGCAGAGAGCAAGTACTCATTTGGCTCAGCATCAGAATGCACAGCAAGTACAAATGAATGATTGGAGACAGGAAGTTGAGCAATATCAAGCTGTTGTACAATCAGAAGTGCAGGGGATGCAAGCTCAGTTAGCAAAATATCAGGCTGACCTTGCTAAGGAATCAGCACAAATGCAGGAGGAGGTGAGCAAATATCAAGCAGAGGTTTCCAAAGAATCTCAAAGAACTCAGGTAGACGTAAGTAGATATCAGGCTGAGCTTTCTAAGGAAACAGCACAAATGCAGGAGGAGATCGGAAAATATCAGGCAGAACTTTCTAAGGAACAGGCAAGGATTCAGGCAGAAATGTCTAAGTATCAAGGTGAGGTTCAAAAGGAATCAGCAAGAGTACAGAGTGAGCTTGCGGAATATCAGGCAAATGTTGCGAGGAAGTTTCAGTCTTATAGTGCGAAAATTCAAAAAGAGACAACAGCTTATCAGTGGTTACAGACTCAGTTGCAATACGTACAACAGATGCATGAACAATGCTGGGCACCATATCAGGGTGCTATGTCAGATCAGAATACTTCTTATGCGAGACCTAGAAAATGAAGGGAAAAGAAATGGTAGAACTTGTGCAACAACATCATCCAGAGATGGGAGCACAGGAAATAATAAAAATGTTGAATCGTGCTTCAGATGAGTTCTGTACGAGAACAAGGCTTTTAGATTCAGCTACAACATTTGATACAGTGGCAGATCAGAGATATTATGGGTTAGATGGCCAGATCATGGAGATATGGTCCGTTGATTATACAAATGATAATGATGACTTAGAGGCTATACCAAGGTTGATTGGTAGACCTCCAATACGGGATATTACTTAATGGCTACTACAGTAACTACAGGTGGGAACCAATTTAGTTCATGGAAACAGTCTAGATGGGTCTGGTGGATAGAGAGGGATGGGATCGGGATTGCAAAGTATAATCCCGTTGCTACTACGGATGCTAGTCGATTTGATTCTCCCGATAAGGCTAGAGCTATTTATCTCTATTATTACAAGAAGGCTAATCACTTTACGGAGCCTTCTTCTAGTAGTGCTTGGGAGACAGAAATAAATGAGTTGCCTAGCCAGTTTCATGAACATTTAGTGGAAAAAGCAATACAGTATGGATATGAGATGAAACCAGAGGGTATAGGGCAGGCTCAGTATTTCGGGGCGAAGTTTGATCTTGGAGTTAAACGTGGAAGAAAATTTGCTTATAGAGGCAGGACCGGTACTATTAAGATGACTAGTCCGACAGATTATTAATGGCAACACTATCGTGGGAAAGAGGACAGTTTGGGAATGGGTCTTTGGATTTTATCGCACAAGCGTTTAATGGGGATTTAATTGATGAGTTTGTTATTACATTTACTGAAGCTGTATCAGATAAGTTTACAGCTATTGCACAACCGACTGATCCTACTTTTACGAGTGTATCTCAGCAATCTGATCCTACTTTTACGAGTGTATCTCAGCAATCTGATCCTACATTGACGAATGTGTATACGCTAACATAGGAGCATCATGGGTAGTTTATCATCACCAAATTTAATAAAAGATGTTTATAAGACTCTTGTATTCAGGAAGTCAGATAATAAGTTTTACCGCGATGATGGAACAAGCGATGTAGAGCTTTTAGATTTAGATGTGGTAGATAATTTCGTTGGGGGTGACAGGTTCGTTTATACCAGTCCTGCCCTTGTAGCGGGAGATATTTTCACATTGAACAATGATTCAACCGAGACTTTCTCGATTGATTACCAAGGGGTGCTAAAATTCAAAACCCAAGCCTCAGCACCCACGGCGGTTGTAGGTGGTCTGTACTTTAGTGGTACAGAAGTATTTCTAGGAATATAATAGGAGAATAATCCATGGCTACTTGGAAAAAAATGGTAGCTGAGAGTTCTGCAGGGAATGTAGCCCAGAATGCCGCAACAGCGACAGCTGTAGCAGGCGGGGCTGATAATAAGGTATTGTACCAGACTGGTTCTGGTGTCACCGCATTCTTAGCAGCAGGGTCAGCAAACCAAGTACTGAAAAATACGGGTTCAGCCCCGGCGTGGTCCAACTTCCTGACAGTGTCAGATAGTGAGGGTACACCTAATACTACGGCAATTAACCCAGCAGGTACAATTACTTTTGCTGGTGTTTCAGCAGAAACAACCGTTATTGAGAGTAGTGGTACTATTACTATTGGTCTTCCTGATAATGTTACTGTTACTGGTGACTTAACAGTTACTGGTAATGATATCAAATCTAGTGGTGGAACAACTGCGGTCTCACTGAGTAGTGCGGACGTAGCGATAGCTGGTGACCTGACAGTTACTGGCAATGACATCAAGTCTAGTGGTGGAACAACTGCAATCTCAATGAGTGGGGCAGATGTTACTATTGCTGGCGGTCTTACTGTGAGTGGTACAACTACAACGATAGAGAGTACTACTATTGCAGTTGCTGACAAGTTAATTAAGTTAGCAGATGTTGCAAGCCCCACGGAAACCACTGCTAATGGTGCAGGGGTACAAGTTGAGTCCTCAGCTACGGAAGCTGAATGGCCTGAGTTGAAATGGGATAAGGACGGTGCATTAAGCGGCTGGACTTTATCAGACCATACAGCGACTTCTGCCCCTGACTATAATGTTCAAATGGTTGAACATGCTGCAGGAGCACCAGCTTCAGGCGATAATACATCCGGTGTTGGAAGTTTGTATTACGATACGACTAACAACGAAATGTATGTAAGAACAGTCTAACTCTGTGTCTAACATAGTAAAAAGTTCCAAGGGGGGCACATTGACCGCCTCTCTCACGGGCGAAAAAATAGAACCGGTCAAGTTTACTATAAAAGACACAGAGTTCCTGCTCAGGTTATTCATGGAAGCTCCGATGCTAGGAAAAGATATAGAACAAGGTATGAGCACACTTGGAAAACTAAAAAAGATACATACTAGGTTGCTCGACAAAGAAGAAGAGGTGACGTAATGGCAACATGGGAAAAAGTTGTAACTGGTACAGCTGCTATAGACCAAGGTGGTACTGGGCAGACAGCGAAAGCAGATGCATTTGATGCATTATCTCCCACGACTACACAGGGAGATATTGTTATACACAATGGGTCTGACAATATTCGGTTGGCTACTGGAACTAATGGGCAAATTTTGCAGGCTAATGGTTCAGGAGCTAATCCCGGATGGGTAACTTTTTCGAGTGCATCATTAGCTGATGTAACTGCCCTTGCAATAGCATTAGGATAAAATTATGGCAAACACATTTAAGTTAAAAACAAAGGCCAGTGTTAGTAATAGTGCTCTTGAAGCAGTATACACGGTACCCAATGATACTACAACGATTGTAATTGGGTGTACTCTTTCTAATATATCAAGTGCCGCAATTACTGCTGATGTTCAGGTAGCAACTACGGCATTATCTGGTCAATCTGACCATGACGATGATGTGTATGTTGTTAAGACTGCTCCCGTACCAGCTGGAGGTTCACTTGAAGTTATGGCGGGGAATAAGCTAGTCTTACAATCTGATAGTGATTCGGGTGACGTATTAAAGGCGAAGTCAAGTGCAGCTAGTGCTTTGGATGTGGTTCTTACTATAATGGAGATTACCTAATGTATCTAGGTAACGCACCAGCTGACCAAGCAGTACAGATAGGTACTGGTTCAGTAGAAGAGCAAGACATTATTGATAATGTTATTGTTCGTACAATGGCTACCTCAGTAAATACCATCTCGTCAGACTTAACGCTGACTTCAGCAACAAACAATTTGTCATTTGGAGATGTAACAATAAGCGGTGCAAATACCGATGTTACTGTTCCAAGTGGCGTGACATGGATAATATTATAGGAGAATGATATGTCAACATTAAAAGTAGACCAGTTAGAAGAAGCAACTGGCAGTGCTAACGTAACAATTAATACAGGCTCAGACCTGATAGTTGATGACAATATTCAGCTAGGTAATGACTCAGATACTACACTTGCGAGAGCCTCTGCTGGAGATATTTCAGTAGAAGGCAATACAGTTTATAGAGCTGGTGGTACAGATGTAGCAGTTGCCGATGGTGGAACTGGAGCAGGTACTGCAACCGCTGGATTTGATGCTCTTGCACCCATGACGACTGCTGGTGATATAATGTATGGTGGAAGTTCTGGAACTGGGACAAGATTAGCAGCTTCAACAGATGGTCATGTTCTTACAGCTACTGGTGCAGGTTCTGCTCCAGCATGGGAAGCTTTACCTGCGAGTGGTGTAGTCTTAAAGCAATCTTTTATGGGTACCATAGATTCCTCCCATATTACAACTACTGCTACAAGTTATGAATCCACTGGGTTGGAAGTTGCACATACTTGTGCAGCATCAAGTAATGATTCATATTTGATAGTTGAGTATTTTACAGGCATGTGCTATTGGAGCCAAGCACAGGCCACTCCACAGGTGGATTTAACAATGAAGGCTTCAACGCATCACGCAGGTTCATATCCTGATGGTGAATCAGTTTTTGACGGTAATGATTATCGTTATGGATACCCGGGGAATTTGGGTAGTCAAACTTTCAATCAATATAGTCCATTGATGCTGCGGGGGTTTTGTGGCACTACGTCTGGTATGGGAATGCCAACAACTAAAACATCATGGTCAGCAAATGAGACATTGTATTTTGTGATGTGGTTTAAAGTCACAACCGCAACATGGTATATAACACATGGTGATGCTCAATATCACTTCACCGTAACGGAGGTTTCAAAATGAATAGAGTATTTAGTAAGTTTGATGCAATAGTTTCTTTAGTGGGAGGAGGAGTTAGCCAAATAGCAGATAGTAGTATAGTTTATCACGATGGCCAATCTCCACCATCTGATGAAGAAGTCAATGCTGAAGTTGTTAGGCTTCAAGAAGAATACGATGCTCTTCAATATCAACGTGATAGAGAGCCTGAGTATCCTTTAATAGCAGACCAGCTTGATTACATCTACCACAATGGCATAGCCAAGTGGAAGTCTGATATGGTTAAGCCAGTTAAAGACGCACACCCTAAGCCCTAATGCCTCTTACTAAGATAACACGCGGTGCATTAACCGCTGATATTATTGATAGTACGAAGCTTGCAGATAATGCGGTAGATACTGAGCATCTGGCTGATGATGCTGTAGAAAGTGCTGAAATCGGTGAGAATATAACATTCACTGGTAAGTATATCGGACTCCCTGTTTTTGCTAATAACGCTGCGAGAGACCACGCTGAGACAGGTATTCCCTCTCCCGCAGCTGGGAG
>Ga0080013_1001779_pt1 | contig 27462 bp, 58 predicted proteins | sample ETNvirenome_6_85_FD_69236 | JGI IMG/M metagenome (GOLD analysis project Ga0080013, IMG submission 69236) | Marine viral communities from the Pacific Ocean - ETNP_6_85 (SPADES assembly) (version 2) | ecosystem: Environmental > Aquatic > Marine > Oceanic | place: Pacific Ocean | collected 2013-06-19 | reverse complement strand
CGCCTGAAGGGTCTTCGTTGCTTTTGTCGATTTCTTCTAACTTTGTCTCCAACCAGCTAACTTCCGTTGAAGACAATTTATCAATCATAAAGCTATGCTGTTGATAATTATTAGCCATTAGTACACTCCCATTGTTGGTGTTGTTTACACAGGTAAACGTACAACCGTTTTATATGTGGTTGCTAACCGCTTCCACCGCAGTTTCTATTCCCTCAAGATATGCTGGAGATTCAATATCCACACCAGCGATGGCATGAGCAAGAATCATGCTTTCGATGCCGTCAATGGTTCGATTCCAAATCTCCGGCTCTACGGTGCCGGGCACATTCAAATCTGAGTGTAGTTCTCCTGACTCACCAGGAGCGAATGTGACAACAATGCCATAGCAAGGTAGTTTGATAGTTTTGTCGAACATGGTTTCTCCCTTCGTTTACACAGGTAAACGTACAACCGTTTTACAAATCAATTTGCTCGGAATAGCACCAATGACCACTTCTCCGTGTTGTTTTGTTATGCTTTTATGATAGCAAAGTCTTCTAGTCTGTCAACTTCAATTTCCCAATTTTCTGAATCTTCGTATAGCGTACCCACTTGAATGGTTCTACCTTGCTCAAACTCTGCTTTTAATCCCCGCCATCCATTTCCTTGGTACTCTACGATTGTACCAATTTCACCGGGCCAAAGTTTTCTGTTGTTGACTTCCCATATATTAGAACAGGATACGCCAAATTGATGGTTGGTAGATGTGCGTTTAACGCGAATTTTTACACCAGACTTAATATGTTTTGGATTCATTGTTTTTTATTCTTAACGGAATAGTTTTCATTTTTATCCTACCATTCTGATATACTTATACATTAGGAATCTAGCTTCTCGGTCATCACTAACCCTTTTTTCGCCAGCATAGAATCTTTTAGTCTTTGGACAGAACACAGTAAAATAATAACCGTGTCTGTCATGTTTGATTCGTCCAGGCCAAAGTTTATGTTTTTTCATTATACTATTGGGACCAATTCAATAAACATGGTCAAATTCATCAGGCTGTGCATTATAGCCTTCACCGTCTTGGTCGATGACCCAATAGCCATCTTCATAAACACTCTCGATTATAACCCAACGACCACGAAAAACTGCCGAATCACCAACTTGCATTTTTAACTCCTTGTTTGTCTTTAGAAATAAGAGCCTCCAAAAGGACTTGAACCAATACTTCTGGCATGTTTTCTGACTAATATCTGTAAATACTAGTGCTTTCCTACTAAGAACCTAAGTTAGAGTTGATTACAGTCAACTCGCTTAGTCTGTTTGGTCCACAACACATACTAACAATCAGCGTGCTAACCTGTTACACCACAGAGGCTTAAAAACGGTTTTAAAGGATAACCGTTAACCTATGCTCACAAACTCTAGCCTTTGTCCGACAACTGGCTAATCAAATCTGACACAACGTCAGACGTAGACGAACCAGAACGACCGGGATTCTTAAGCTTAGGAATTCGCTTAAACTTAGCGTCAACTTCGTTCGGCTTAGTGCTGATTTTCTTAGCCTTAAGAGCAGCCTTAAGAGCATTAACCACAGACCCTGGCAAACCCTCTTTCTTACCCTTAGCTTCTGCGTTTGCGATTTGCTTAGTGGTAAGATTTTCAGCAGCCAATTGTCGCACCATATCTTCAGTACGCAATACAGTCAATCGGCTAGACAAATGTTGAGACGAGTTTTCCGCATCACCAAACAATTCGGCAGCAACTTCAGCATGAGTTTGACCAGCAGCAGCACCGGCAAAAACAGCAGCCAACAGAGTAGATTTGTTAACAGCTTTGTTTCGCGGCACAACAGCAGCAGCAGCTTCGGTAGTTTCGTTTGACATAATAATGTCCTTCCTGAGTATAAACTCAAATCAAAATTCTCAACTTATGTTGAGGGGTTAAAATGTGTTTGGCGTTTAGTGCCAACCTTTACTTCCTTAAGTGTACTCTACTTTCTTTCCGTGTCAAATGTTTTCTCTAAGAATTTTAGTTTCGTAATCGTCTCGCATTGCTTGCTGTTCGCCGTAGAGTTTGTTCGCTTCTTCTGTTGCGAATTCGTTTAACTCTTCATCTCTTATATCATAGTATAGTTTTCGGAATTCGTCAAGCAGTTTCTTTAGATTAATTTGGTCTTTTTCTCTACCTAGCGTAACTTGTTCGGGATTCCAGATAGTATACAGGCTTTCATCTGATTCTGAACAGCAATTGATTTCCTTAATAACTACCGTATCTGGTAGAGCGGTAACTTCTTCATTGTCATACTCAAATTTATATTCTATTTGAGCCATATAAGATACTTTTTTGTCTCTGTTGTTACCATAGAATGGCATTACATCAACGTTAAAGTTACCTTCAATTTCAAACCCTGTTGTTCCAATTGGCATGTAGTTACCCTTATGTTATAATAGGCGGATTAACAAACTTTTGAATAGGACGAATTTCATACAAAAATCCTTGACCAACAATTACAGCATCGTGATAAAAGCCTTGATATAAAAGAACGTTACTATGTCCTCTCATAAGGTCAGAACCATAAGCGTATTGATAATCACCACCTTCTTCGTCATCAGGCATTTTAATATACGATTGTTGGTGATTGTGTTTGGCGATAATCTCGTCATAATGCCGTTGAGAAAACATGATTGTACCATAGTTATTTTGCCATTCAATCATTTTTCCAACAGTTTGTGCCATTGTCTCAATATGATACATAGCCGATTGCCAAGCTTTATAGCCTCTTCCATGGTTTTTACTAGCCATCCTGGTAATAGCTTGATTATAATCTACTATATCGTCATTTGCAAGGTCTTTATTGCCCAAAAATGGAATTTTAGAGTATTTAATTCCGTTTTCACATAAACCACTATGTCCAGGGTGTTTATCGCACCAAAACGAACAATTGCTGCCGAATTTTTTACAGAATTTTTTCATTTCTTAATTCCTTTATATAAAACGGTTATACTGGGTCCACGCTAGTGAGCCATGGTACTGGACTTATTTTGCTAGTCGTATTGTATCAACCGTTATGCTACAATTGTAACCTTGAATTTCGGATTGTCAACGAATTTCTGTACGTTTTCTTTTGAATATTTCCCGCCTACTCGCAAATCGCCCAAATGTTCTACTACTTTGGTTAGAGTATAAGGAAAACTTGTTTGGTTGTGTGTAGCTTTGAATGTGATAGCAATTGTTTTAGTCATTTTATTTTCCTTATTTCATTAACATTAACGGAACCGACATGATTTACTATGTCAACATGAAAGCATTTTCTAAATCTTTCATTAAAATCTGACGACAAACCACGTATGCCGTAGACTCCATATGTGTTACTAATAAGTCGGACAATCCGTGCGCGACCTATATCATATCCTAATGTATCATGAACCATAACTATTTCGCCAATTTGAAATTTAGCCATTTTTTGCAATCCTCTCTAACAGTATGCGTTTTCGTTCTTTGGCAGCATCTAGATAAGAAACTACTTTAGTTTTATGTCTTTGCCAAGCTATTGCTGCATCACTATTTTTTGGTTGAACATTGTGAATAACTAAACAAAAGTTTTCGTTTTTTCTGGTAGGACTAGCAGCTATACTATCGTCACTATCTATCGGTAGATTTAGTGATTCTGCCGTTGGACCATTATATTTAGCAGACTTTGCTTCTAGATTAGTTGCATAGTAAACTACGATAGCTTCTCGCAAGTTATGCTTAGCTATCAAATCGTCTCGCTTCCCTCCTCTGCTCGCGGTCAGCGTAACATTGTTTGGAATGCTGTCAAGCCTTTTTACCCAAAATGGTAAAGATTTAGTATAAGCATAGAACAAAATATCTGGCTGTTGTTCCGCTACTTCCATCCATGCGTCAAACTCTGTTTGCGTTTGCCAATCGCCACTAGTAAATATTCTTATAGTTTCCGCAGACTTTGGAATACTATTAACAATCAATTCAACTGTCGCGTTTTTACCTAGTGCTATCGCGTTTTTTATTAGATTAGAGTTTAGTTTATGAGACTTATAAACATTTGTGTATAGAGCCTCATTACTAGCAGCAAAACATCTAAATTTAGTATGTTTTCCGTCAATAACTTTGCCGTTAATAACCTTAGACAAACAATCCTTTGCAAACAAACAAGTATGTCCAGCGAGTTTACCAAAACCCGCTACTTTACGATTTGTTTTTTTAGACAGTTGCATAAGTTTAGAATTTTTCATTCCAAATACTAGAGTTGTCGCTGTCGTCGCTTCCATTGTAGTCTATCCTTCAAGGAAAAATAGTAGTCGTTTGCTTAACTCATGTAGTATAGTCTAGTATCGGGTTTTGTCAACTAAAAACTTTAGGGAAGTTTTTTGCCCATATAGCTTACATGAAAATCTCCGATAACCTTACGCAGACTCCATCGGTTGTGTCGTTTCATACTATCTTCAATCCAGCTTACATTATATGTTCTGTGAGGCATAGCTGTGTTCATTTGCTTAGTCTTGATTTCCGCTTCTTTCTTAGTGTCATATACATAAGCTATTTTGGTTTCCCAACAAGCTACGTACCAAAACATTCTACAACGATATGGACATTTTTCAATCATTATCATGAGATTTTTCCTAGAAGGTTTTCTGAAATATCTAGCTGTCGATTAATTATCGTTCTCTTTGCTTCGTTTGCAGTCAGTTTGTTTTCTTCTAGATATGTTAGCCATTTATACTTATACATATCTACGATGATTCGCAATTGGTCTGCTTCTCCTCTAGTCAATGTTACCGTTACTTTGTCAGACATAATTTTTCCTTCAAGTATTTAGAATGTGAATCCACCAAACAAAAACTCAGTCAATATATATCCGGCTAAAAATGCCGTCAATACTACAACCATTGAAATTGTATTTTTCATTTTATCCTCATTGTTTTTGCCCATATTGTTAGTTGCGGTTCTTTTGTTACTTTTGTTTTGCATTTCTTACAAGTATAGTTTGTTCCTCTTAGCATTCGTTTATATTGTGTATTGCCCATTTCTGTGCCATTTTCACATTTGCAATAGACAGTATGTCTAGGCTGTTTTCGCCGCGTTTGCGTTAGTCCTGTTAGGTCTACATCATGACAACGTTTAGGGGTATTGATTCCACATTCTCTCATTAATCGTTTCCATACTCGCCCATGGCCATTCATTCTACCATTTTTATAGTAGTCAATTAGATGGCAAGCCTCATGAATAATAGTATCTTCTTGCTCTTCTTGATTTGCTCTTGCCCAAATCTTAGTAGATAGTTTCATTGTATACGTTGTGATTCTTTTACGATGCAATCCTTTGTCTGGATGCCATCGTTGTACAATTCGGTTCTTTACTTGTGCCCTACCCATTGAGTTAGTTAGTCTGTTGCTACACTCATAGTTAATCTTATCAAACAACTCTGGACAACCGCAAGCCTCACAAGCAGCCCGCGTGAAAGTTTTAATTTGATTCATTGAAATTGTCATCGTGTTTTCCTTTGGTGTTGTGTTGTGTTCTTTACTACCCATAGTATCGGCTACTTTTGTCGTATGTCAATACTAAAAGCTAAAAACTTTTAGAAGAAAATACTAGTTGCTTGGTGGCAATTCCATATTCTTCGTCAATCCAATAGTGAAATTTTAGACTAGTGTATTTATCTAATCCGAGTGTGCGCCTTACTCTCGCTATGAATTGCTTTGTATTTTCTGATTCTTTAGGACTATCAAACGTTTTTGCTAATAGCTTGCCATCATAGCATTCTGCCCAAAACTTTATGCAGATTGGTCTAGGTAGTTCTGGAAAGCTTAATTCTTCGCGTTGTTTACACAGACAACATTGACCATCTAATACCGACATATGTTCGGTATCTATTTGGCAGTTATTACAGTATTCATACCAAAAACCGTGTCTTCCGCCGTTGCTTGTCTTGTCCATTGTTAATTATCCTCTAATTTCAGAGTTTTTTTAGCTTGTCCAGTTGTAATTTTTTTGCCGGTTTTATCAAACAAACCGTTGCTATTTACCCTAATCAGACCGTTTTTAGTTTTAATGTCAATCAAACCAAAAGGTCCATGGCTAAGTTTTGCTTCAATTTCGGGAAATATTTCTTTAATTTTCATTTTATCTAATCCTATTAACGGAATTTTTAGGTAATATTTCGGTCAGTCCTACAAAAACCTGCCCGCTATCGGTAACTTCGATACGTTGAAACCAAGCTGTTGGCATACCAAACCATCGTAGAGCCTCAAAAACTCTTACTTCGTCTTCTCTTGTTAGCTTTGTACAGTCCATTTTAGTATCCTTTTGTGGTTTGTCAACCTTTTTTCTTAAAGATTTATGATAATAAATTCTTTAGGTGTTTTCCTTTAACACCCATAACTGGCCTACTTAGTTGGGTTTGCTTTACACCCTGCCAAGATTTATGCTCTTTGACTGTTGCTGTAATATTAACAATCGCGGAATTTTCGTTAGCCTGTTCTAGTGCGTCAACCGCTTGCCCACTAATCCACATTGTATAGCGGTTTCCTGCTTTGTCAACCATATTAACTAAAGTTTTTGTTCCCCACTCGTTGTCAAAGTATTTAACGGATTGTACGTCCAGATTCAAGATTCCGTATCGCTTGCCTACTTCGCCCATATGGTTAGATGATTGTTTAGCTAGGCTATTCTCTTTCTCTTTCTCTGTTGCTCTACCATACGCAGGAATAAGACTAGCCAACAATCCCGCCGTCTTATGGGTAACATAGTCTAATTCACTAGCTGTCTTAAGATTATAAATATAATCGTTGCTTGTGTCTGTCAGACCGCGCACCCACTCTAGCGATTTCTCTGTCTTGTCGCTGTCGATTTGCTCAGGATAAAGACTATGCAGTCTAGCGAATTTTTCCGCGTATGCTTGATTTCTAGGATTGAGTAAAAACATAATTTCATCATACGTAGAGCATGTTCCCGCATCATATGCTTTTGTTTTGCTAGTAAACCCTAGACGCCTAATAATTACGCTTGCCGTCTTTAGAAAGCTTTCAATAGGCCACATAGGCGCTCTGTTTGCACCCCCAAAACTTTCGCTGTCGCTTGCTTCTGTGAACAATTCGCCTAGAGAATCAACCCAACTAGCTAATGCAAGGAATTTTTCGGGAGAATGCCCTAGAAAATCTTGAATACATGTTCGGCCTACTACCTTATAGATATTTTCTTCTTCATTGAAAATAATAAATACTTCGTTGCGTTGCCGGTTGACATTGCAATGGTCACACCGATTTGTAGTAACATCACGTAGACTTACAGGATAAGTTTTTCCTGGTACGCAATTCACTAGGTTACCAGACTCTAGTGGGCTAATTGTGGCGATAAATTCCCAACCATTAAACTTGACGGTTGTGCCTACGAATGCTAGTTTGATTAGATGTCTCTGGTATTTTATACCGTCCTTTGTTTTACAGTCAACGGAAAACTCGCCAAAACTGATAATATCTAGGTTTGCCGTCATTCCTAGCTTGTTTGCTCGCTTGGCAAGCTTAGTTAATTTCTCGGCTAGATATTCTAGCGCGTCTAGTTCGATTTCGTAGACTGTAAAATCTTTTTCGTTTTCGTCCGCTGTCGCGTTGCGATACTCAATTGGTAACATTGTTTCGTCCTTTTGTGTTAGTTGTCGTTGCTTTGTCTTATGCTACTAGTATCGGCTAGTTTTGGGGTTTGTCAACTGGAATTCTAAAGATTTTCTCTTATGCTGATTTCACCATGTAGGTAACTACTAGACAGAATGATTTCTCTATCTGATTCTGTAATGATTGTTATTACACCATAACTATTACGTTCTTTTAGGTTGTCATTACCAAAGTTTACCTTTTTAATAGTTTCACCTTTTAGGCTATGAGTATCTAAATATTTCATTTTGTGTTACCCTACTATTAATGCGTTGAGACGTTCAAATTTGACTTCTGCCGCTGTTAGTGCAATTTCCATATCCTCTATGCATTCTCCATCAAACGCACCGCACAAGCTAACCTGATGCGTTTTGAGCGATTTTACCCAATCTGGCACGTATACGATATCGCTATGGTATCCTCCTTCTGTGAAATCGTCTGGCAATTTGCTGTCGTCTTCTAGGTCTAGACTATCACGGTGCCAACCATAGGCGTAATCATATATTTCGCCAATATAGTGAACTAGCCCAGTATCAAAATGTTCATCCTCAAAAGAATCATCCTCAAACCGCGTTAGTATAACTCTATCGTAACATGATTCTTCTAGATAGCAAACAATTTTTTCAGCAATATCAGAGAAAGTAGTGCCGAATTTTTTATAGCCATATTCCCACATTGTTTCTAAATGGTGGATAATTAGGGTTTTCATTTGTTGCTTTCTTCTAGGAATCTATCAACTTTTTCTTTTAACAACAGCACACCATTGTAATCTAATTTGATAATGCTAACAGCCCTATCGTTTCTTTGACTCAACTGGAAAGCTAATCTGTGCTTTCCGCTACCTTCTCCCGCAATGTTTGTTCTCAGAACCGATACAGTTTCACCCCCACAGCTTAGGATTTCGCCAAATTCCGTAGACATAACTTTTTCTCCTTGTAATTGTGAAAAACACTGATTCCGCACTAGTGGAATTGCACCACAACTATTTTTCGCCGCGTTGCGTGCGGTTTCTAATAATTTCGCCTACATAACCCTAGGCTATCGACGCCCCGCCTTGCGGCTACTCTTATCGAGCTAATTACCAAATTTAGGTTTGCATCTATGCTACTGTTAGTGCGGAATCAATGTTCTCCTTTTGTCTTATGCTTCTAGTTTACTCTACTTTGGTCGCTAGTCAATGATAATTTGAATATTTTCTAGCCATCCCGTCCAATCGGTTTTCACGCTACGAACTAACAACGCACAACTACCATCCATACAAACCGGCGTACCCTTTTTGATAATCTCAAATTTTGGGCCATGGTCTCTTAGTCGGTTTTTAGTTCTCGCTTCTGCCGCCGTCGATGGCGTTAGAAAACAGAGTTCTTTCTTTCCATTAAATTCTGTCTCAAAATGAGACGCTAATTCCCTAATCTTATCAATGATTTCCTGTTCTGTCAATCTCATTTTACAACTTTCTTAAAAATTGTTACGATGTTGAGTTCTAAAAAGATAGTAGGTAAGTTGGGTATCTTATGGTATTGCTTTTATGCTCGTCTCCCTGAGCACCTACTGTCTTTCTTACGTAAGTAAGTATCGGCTAGTTTTTCATGATTGCAACAACAATTCTAAATCTTTTTCAACCATTTTTTTAGCCTTTGCTGTCTTGCCAAACTTAGCTAGACCGCTTTGCTTAGCGTCCTTTTGTCGTTTGTGCAGCTTACCAAAACTAACAGTCTTCCCATACGTTGCGCCCGCTAGTCGGAATCCGGTTTTGCTTGTGCCCACTACTACTAGATGCCCGTGAGACCGCGAGATTTGCCGTTTAGCGCGTTGTGTTGCCGTTGCCATAGTTTTGTACCTTTTTCTGAAATCGTTTGTTAGAATCGAAACCTGGAATCCGTACTTCACCTGTGCTCTTTATAGACTATCCGGCTAGTTCGCTTTGCCATAGTTGATAGTTTTTAGCTAGACTTGCCAACTTGCCTCCTCTATCCATGTTATCCATTGTCCAAGTAGGGATTTCGTTAGTGGGTTTGTTAGACCGATAGCCCGATACGCTGGTTCCAGTTGTCGTAGATACGATGTCTGCCGCGTTGACAACTGAACTAGGAATTTCTACTAGCTCGCTTTTAGATACTGGATTCCCTGCCAGTTTCCTAGCCCAAACAAACCGCCGCAAAGATTCTACAGATTTTTCAAAGATTGTGCTTGACATACTCTAACTCCATATACTTAAAGAAAAATAATATACTCACGATTTTACTTGATTTCTACCAATTCGGATTTCTCTGCGTTTGGTCGAAATGCCCATAGTGGACAGTTGTTCAGTACACAGCTAGATACTTCCGACGATAGCCCACCTGAACAATCCCAACATTTTAGGGCTACTGCCGCCTTTAGGCTACCATCGTTTACAATTTTGTCAACTACTTTTTGTTTGGTAGGGAAGGTTTGCCGCAAGTTTTTGTGAGCCTCTACAATTGCGGGATTTGCTGCAAATTTTTCAGCGCGACTAGTTCGCTTGCCTCTAGCTTGTCGCATTTTCTCGGCATGTTCGCCAGTTTGGGTATGCATACCTTTTTGAGACTCAATATCAATAGTCAGTTTGTGCCGTTTGATTGCTTGCTGTACCCAACCAATGCTAACATAGTTTTCGTTGCCGTCAACTCGTTGTCCGTAATTTTTCGCGACTAATCCATAGAATTCGGTTTTGCCAATTCCGCTCTTCTTAGCTGGTCCTAGCTCTTCGCTGATAGCCAAGTCTAGTTGCTTGCGATTGTCGATTTTTGCTTTGCGTCCCATTGTTTCGCTTCCCTTAGTAGTGGTTTCGTTTGCTTCACTCTAGTAGTATGACAGACTTTTGGCGTTTGTCAAACGTTTTCTAGAAATTCGTCCCTGCCTGCCATTTTGACATTGAGTGCCATAATGGCAGCCACAGCTTCGTTTGTCGCCTTAAATTCCCTATCAAACCCAAAATGCCCATTTCCACAGTAAACCCGTTTTTCTGGTTTGTCGCCAGATTTCACGTATACATCAGCAATTCGGCTGTAGTTTCCAGTTTTTTTGCTCAAAATATCACGCTCTGGTGCGCCATCAAACAATACGATTTTTATTTCTACTTGTGGCATTGATTTTCCTTTTGGTATGCGTTAACTCTATCAACTACAATCTGACACAACAAATCTAGCAATTGCGGAAATCTTTGTACGATTTCATTGTCGGATTCGACACAACAAATTATGTCGTCTTGCAAACATTCTCGTAAATCTTCTAAAGTTTTCATTGCTTTTTCCTTGATTGAGTTTTCGTTATCTATCCTGATAGGATTTTAGGATACACCATACACCTATCCGTATGGTTCAATTTCCCTTTAGTAGCCCATCGGTTTTTCTCTCCTTTTTGTTATCCGCTGTCTTATGTTTCTAGTATCGTCTAGTTTTGGCGTTTGTCAACAGTTATTTTAGATATTTTCTCGTTTCAATGTTTTTGAACAATGCTACGCTGTTGCTATGTCCCATATACATATACAAACCCGCGTAATTTGTTGCATTCTCATTTTCTGACAATCGGCCAGACCTAATCGCTTGTTCAAATGATTCTTCTGCGTTTTTGAATTCCATCGGTTCTCCTTTTTGTTCGCTTGTCTTATGTCTTAAGTATCGGCTAGTTTTGAGCGATTGCAACAGTTATTTTTTGAGATTGTGAGTTTTTCTTATGTCTCAACAAACCGCCCTAGCTGCCGTCTCTACGTCTTTTTCTGGTTTTGCCATTCCTTCTAAATGTGAATCGATTTCTAGCGTTACAGCCCCTTCTAGCTCGTTTAATGGCGATATTGTAGCATTGAGGCTATCTATAGCGAGTTCTAGGGCTATCTTCTGCGTTTTGCCTAGTTTTCCGTTGCCGATTGTTAATAGATTCTTAGCGATGGATTCTAGGATTTTATCCAAATCGTCTAGTTTGCCACTAATCGCCAGAATACTCAAATTGCCTACTTTGCCATTTGTGGTTGTTTTGCTCATTTTGCCTATATTACCCTTCTTATCTTTCCGCATTTTGTCGCTTTAATCAACGCACCTAGCTTAGACTGTGCATATATCACAAAGCACCCTTGAGACGTAAACACCCTATATCGCCTATCTTTCATAGTCCAAATTCTCCTAACCATTGCTTCATTTCTGCGTATGCTTTATCAATCCAAATCGCTCCCCTGTTTTCAACTGGAAAAAATTTAGACTCAAAATTAATACCATCGCAAATCACAGTAGCCCGAAATCCGCCCAAACCCGCGCTTGTAGCTTGCACCGTACTAGAGAATCCGTTCTGTTCTGATTGTCCTAGGTAATCTCGTCTGTCTTGTGCCGAATAACCTTCTTGAGGATTGGTTCGCATTGTTTCTCCTTTTGTGTTGTTTCTTATGCTTCTAGTATCGGCTACTTTTTGCCTATGTCAACTACAATATTTGTTTTTGTTTAATGTTTTGTGGCTGTCGTTGCGTAGGTTAATCCAAACCGTTTTCACAAACAGCCCGCCCATTTGGGGAATGCCGACAATCACCAAATCTCGCTTCTCGTCTAGCTTTACTCGCATAGCTATCTTGACTAGCTTACCATTCCATTCTGCTTCAAAAACGCTACAGTTTGCCATATCAACCGAATCTGGCAAGATTACGTTGCCGTATCTATCCTGCCTAGCTTCTTGCTTGGCGTGACGACTATATTCTAGCTTCCTATTTCCAAATGGCAAGCTATTTTTGATTTTTTTCGGCCATTTTACTTCGATGTGGTAGAGCATTCTGTTTTTCCTTGCTGTTGTTCTCAGCCTCTAGCGTCGATTCTAACGCACTATATGAGATTATGATAGAATCCTACCCTAGTTGGGTAAACGTGCGTCAGAATCGATTTCTGCTAGGCTGTTGCTGTAGCTACTACTTCTTCGCTAGGCTCTTCTACCTTCGGCAAGATGTGGTCACAAGCTTTCTGCGCCGCTTGGCAAGCTTGTATTACCCATTTTTCCGAGTCTTCTTCTTTTAGCTTACTAGCCCAACTTGACAAGTAGCTTGCAGAGTTGTCTAGCGTAGCATTTTCAATTCCAGCAATTCCGCATAACATAGCCGAACCGAATTCGGCAACTAGCTCCTCCTTGCTGTATTTTTCGCTCCCAAATGTCGTTAGGTCTAGCCTATCTAGTCGGCTGGTATGTCCTGTGCTATGGATAGCCTCATGAAACAGGGTAGCATAATAACCTTCTTCGGATTCAAACGTCTCCTTTTTGGGCATGTTGATATAGTCTATACTGGGGCTATAATATGCTTGTGGTTTGTCGTGTTTGATTTCTGGTTTGTCTTCGTACCCGTCGATTATCGCTTCGCATTCTTCGATAGGACTAAAGTCTAGCTTATCATCGTTTTTGCTAGTGTCAACACCAAACTTGCCGCGTTTTTTCAATTCGTCTTGCAATTGTGGGGCTAGTTGTGCAACGTTGAAGACTCGATAGTATCGCATCCCCATATATTGGGATTTAGTAGAACCGTCTTTTTGTTCTACATCCTTAAAATTGTAGAAGACAACAACCGTTGATTTTTCGCCTTTGGCAACAGCTTTATAGAAGTCTTTCTTACCTTTTTTGGCAGACCGGACAAAAATTTCAGAGAGTTTGCACGATTTGTCTAGTTTTCGTTCTGCTTGTGCTGCGTATGTCTCACATAGCTTAGCCGCTTGGTTTGCCGTCATCCAGTTGGGAGAATCGTAATCTTGCATAGCCAGTAGAATAACGTTGATTCCACGATATCGCTTATTGCTAATTACGTTTTTCGGCCAGCCAGCACTTCCTCCCCTCCATGGTTTCTTCCATGGATTCACGCCAGCCTCTAGCTTCGCGACCAATTCGTCTTGAATCATTTTGTACACTGAGAATCGTTGCTTCTTGTTCATAGATTCGCTTCCTTTAGTAGTGGTTTCCGTTTGCTTTACTCTTACATTCTAGCCTACTTGTTTTGATTGTCAAACAGTTTTTTGGAAAGTTTTTGTTTTCCGTTTGTCGCTGTCATTCTCTCAATACAAGTATTATCGGCTAGTTTTTCATGATTGCAACAACCTTTTTGAGAATTTTATCGTTTAGTTTCTAGCTGCCTAGCTTCGCTTCTAACGTCCGTTTGCTGATTTGGGTATAATCCTAGCCTGGTCTGCTTTTAGTTCGTTAGCGTTGATTCTAGAGCTATTATCTACCGATAACCTGATATCGCACAATTGATTCTTCTTCTTCGTCTATTGTTTGGCGTACAATCCGAATCGTTTCAAATTGAGATTTATGCGATATTTGCGATATTTTCGGTTTGGTTGACGTTTTTGGCCGATTGGCACGATATTTGCGATAGTCCATCTTAACTTCCTTTTTGGGTTTGTCAAGTATAAAATTATAGAATAGCTGGTGTTTTGCCAATTAAACTAAACCGCGTTGCGTCGCGATACCCTAGCTACTAGGTGATTTCTCTAAGAAACCTATCGGATTTGAACCGAAATTTCCAGCTATTCTATAATTTTATACTAGTTTTTCCTTATGTCAAGTTGTTTTGCTGCATTTTTTGCGATACAAACCAATCCGGCTTGCGTAGGGTAGTCTCCTAGACTTCGCATTTTCGCATCTAGTTTGGATGTCAAGATAATTTTGCCAATTCTATCCCATATTTCTAGCGGAATATCGTTTAGATGTTCGTCTCTTGATTTGCTGATTCTGTCTTGTCCAATCACCATTTCCACTACTTGCTTCACGTATTCGCTGGCGAATTGTGCGTAATATTGAAAATGGCTTGCTTCGCCAGCCAAATATTGGTGTCGATAAAACATGTTTGCTTCCTTTGTTTTGCTTCTAGTATCGGCTACTTTTTGCCTATGTCAACAACCTTTTTAGGAAAATTCTCGCATAGCCTTAAATTCGCTATCGTTTGCCCATTCTTCGTTCTCAGTTTCTGCAAAAATTACTCCCCAAACAAACCGCCCAAACTGAGCAGCACTAGTGAAGGCAGTAGGGTCAAAATTGATACCACATAGCGTGATTGTGTAGGGTGTCGCGTTTTTCATTTTCTCGCCTTGTTAATGTTTTGTAACTACCTAAATTCTAGCCTAGTCTGTGCCTATGTCAACAACTAACTTTTGTATTTTGCCAAGTATTTTGTTGTGGCAATTTCCAATCGTTTTTTGCTAAGTTTGAGCGATTTTTTCGCACGATAGAATCGCTGTCGGCATTCTGAGTACGAAAAACTACGAGAATCTTCGTGCCTCATACCAAACCAGAATTTCATATCGTTCCGTGACAACTCGATAAGATGTGCCCAACTTCTTACACTATCTCGCCATTGTTTTTTAGGTGACATTTTTGCTTCCTTTAGTTTAATCCGAATCTTCGATTGAATCGAATGCTTCTATGCAAAGCATACCAAGTTTGCCTAGCCTTATCAAGTTTGCCTAGGCTGTATTGTCGGCGTTTTCGCTTGTTACCATCGGGCATTGTGTTTTCCTTTGTTTGTTGTTTCCTTCATTGCTAAGAGTATCGGCTACATTTTCCCGATTGCAACAATCTATTTTGAAATTTCCCGATTTTTCTTTCTGACTGCCTAGCTTCGTTTGTGCCGCGTTTTCTTCTGTTGCCCTATGATTACAGCCCAAACGCTATAAATCGCCTTAGAATCAATGCTAGGGCTGTTCCTAGCGATATCCTAACCCTATCCGATACGCTAACCCATTATTCTATCCAATAGCCCCACCTACCATACATAAAGAAGAAAGCAAGTATAAAAGCGGAATTTTCCTGATAAATCCCGCAAGTTTATCTATTTTCCTTGAAGTATGCATAACCCGTAGACTACCCATTTTAACATTCTCGCAGTCGGTAGGTTGTTTTCCTAGGTTACCTAGACTACCAATTGCCTATCTTACCTATTTTAACATTAAATTTATCGTGCCTCCCCTACGGTCAGTTGCCTATATCCTACCCTAGTTTTCGTCATTTACAAGCATATTCCTTGAGTTTTTTATAGTTTTGTCCCTATTGCCTATAATACCCAACATACCCAATATACCAAATACTCTTTTGTTCGGCGTTTTTGGGCAAAATCCGGTTATGAACAGCCAAAACCACAAAAACTATCACACTTTTTGCCAAAATCAACACATTTTTGACAGTTTTTGTGTTTTTTACAAAAGTTTTTGCGTTTTTCTCCTTGTGTAAAAGGCGCAATGGGACAGTGGTTGGTATCCCATTGCTCTGTTGACGATTCGCTGGCTTATCCAACTTGCCAGTAGGGGGATTTGTGACCCAACAGTTAGCCATGACCCCTGTTTGTCAATAGACTTATTGTTCGCACGCAGCTAGAAATTTTTCTTCGTCAAATTGTGGGTATAGATACGAAAACTTCAACGCCAAACTAGCACACGTTAGCTCCCATTGTCCATATGCAAGAGAATCTTTTTCTGGCATAACTTGCGACATAGTTCTAGCGATAGCTTCAAAATCTTTCTTCGACATAATTTCTTCCTTTGTTTTTGTGGCGTTTTCTCATTGCTAGTAGTCTACCCTAAGTATCGACCATTGCAAGGAATTTTTGGCGTCTAAATTTCGCCGTAAGCAGACCCAATTTCTTCGCCGCACTCATCACAATAGCATAAAGACTCCCAATTAATGCCTCCAATTGGAATTTTTTCTTCTTGACTTGCACAATTGGCACACAAAACATTATTTGTGTCGTCAAGATAAAAAATCGGATATCCACCAGGAAAAGCATAGGCATCAAGTTTAGGCATTGTTGGCTCCTTGTTTGTGTTTCCTTGATTGCTAGTAGTCTACCCTAAGTATCGACCATTGCAAGGAATAACTTGAAGAAAAAATATATTCTTTGTTTTCGGATTTCATCCAAACATTCTACCCCCACAATTCGGCTATCATCCAATTCTAGGGGTCTCAGTTCGCTTGTAACGCGAGTTATTAGATTTCGACTATTATCATACCCTACTAGCTAAACGTAGCTTACAGACGATTCTAAAGGACCGTAGCTGCCGCCATTGTGACAAATTCACGGACGTACACAGCGAGATATATTAGCGCAGCCTCCCCCAAGGACTACTTTCAGTATACTATACATATCGGTCATTGCAAGCATTATCTTGAGATTATTACCTAAATAATTCCGCGCATTATTACCTTGACTTCCTAGAAGAATCATGTTATTATACATATTTTTCCTTCAAGTATTCGCTGTGGTATGGCGGCTGTCACAGCCAAATAAATCCGCGCAGCCTCCCCCACGGCTATACTCTTATTCTACTCTACTTATCGGCTATTGCAAGCGTTTTCTTGAGATTATTTGCAAATAATTTTTCCGATAATAGTGCTTGACTTCTTCTAAATCTATGTTATTCTTATTATAGTAGCTTCGTGTTTTTCTCGCTGTGGTATGGCGGCTGTCACAGCCAAATAAATCCGCGCAGCCTCCCCCACGGCTATATTCTTATTATATCCTAGTTTTCGGCTATTGCAAGGCTAAACTTGAGATTATTTCCCAATTTTAGCCTGCAAATAAATTTGCCGATATATTACCCAGCTTGCCTATCTTACCTATTCTTTTTCGTAAGCCAAATCCCACAAACGGTTATATGTATCGATTCTCGCATCAAATTGCGTATCATCCATAGCCTTTGTGGCAATTGAACCAGACTCCGCACAGCACGTATCGTACCAAAAATCCAATTCGTCGCGGATTTTATAGATTTCTTCGCGAGTAGTTGCTTCCCCAATTCGCTCTTCTAGTAGGCGGAAAGCATTATCTACGTCTAAAACCGTCAAATTGGCTTGATTTTTCATAATTCACCCTAGATTCCCAAAATCGCCCACATTTCCAAAATTACGTCGAACTACCATTTTCGTACAAGCGTACCAAAATTGGCCAAATATTCCGCGTTGTCTTCAGCTTCCCGTTTCGCGTTGTATTCGCGAGTAGCGATATCGTCGCGCGTCAAACCTAGCCCGTGTTCGTTTTCTCGCTCGCTATGGGCGATTGCTAGTGGCCGCGTGATTGTCAAATTCTCGTCTCGATTCATCGTGTGCTCCTTTTGTTTTGTTGTATGCCCTAGCTTACCATACATTATCGGCATTGCAACGGATTATCTTCAAGGAAAAATATATTATTACTTGGCGATTTATTCACGGATTATCCTTGACTTCGTCAAAAGGCGGGATTACTTACCTATACTTCGTCAAATACTTATATTGTGCATATTGCCCAGACTACCATAAGAGGATTACCTACCATAGAATTTCCGGTTGTCAAATATAAAGTATTGATAAATCCCGATATTATATTTTTTCCTTGAAGTATTACCCTAGCCCGCTAGGCTGTCAGGATTGCCCGCTAGGCCGTCAGAATTGGCGTCTAAGGGCCGTTTTCTATACTTGTGGCATATTACCCACCAATCACAAACGTCCCGCAAATCGACGCACAAAGGGCCGTAGCTCACGCCAGCACACAGCCAAATAAATTAGCGCAGCCTCCCCTACAGCTATATATAGCTTAGCATAGTATTATCCTATGTCAAGTATTATCTTTGGATTTTCGGCAACGGATTAGACTAGACTACTCAGTCCACGTATGTTTCCCAAAATCCCTATTTGTAACAGACATCCCAAACTCCCTATCTTGTGAGGATTACCCAAATACCACAGATTACCTAGCCCGCCTAATCGGGCTAGGATGTCTAGAGTACGCAGATTACCTAAGTTGATTTATTCCGTTGTGGTTCAACCATTTCGCCACTAGTCCACTTGGAACAGCCAACGATACTACTGTATCGATGTTCCATTCTCCAACGTATACGTCAACGCAGCGACCAGCAAACGGATACAAAAATGGGTCTGATAGTTCACAAGTCAATTCGGATTGTGCCACATTAAGCAAATTGGCCGCGTGAACTAGCGCGGATTTTACAGTTTTGGTTTCCCAAAGCTTGTAATTGTGCCTAATTTGAATAAGCTTCTCAGTCATCGTAGACTCCCTATTTGAACAGGATTACCCAAATACACTGGATTCTCCAGCCTACCTAGTTAGGCTGGAGTGTCTAGAGTACGCAGATTACCTAAAATGGTGCATCATCATCATCATCAGCCAAATTGTCATCCCATGCCACAATGGCAGGTTTGGGTGCCATTTTGGCATTCCGCATTTCTTCCCATTCATCGGCAAAAACCCCCTCCGGTAGGGGGTTTGCTTCCCACCATGCCCTGCGTTGCTCATCTTGCCGTTCCAATTCATCAAGCCTATTTGACTCAGTTTGCCCATCTATCATAGCTTGCTTGAATTGCCTAAATCGCCTTAAATCGTCAAACATCCTAAATCTCCTTGATTACCTGGATTGCCTGGATTGCCTAGCTTCGTGAGATTACCCAAATACGCTGGACTATCCAGATTACCTAGATTACCTAGATTACCTGGATTGTCGAGAGTACGCAGATTGCCTATCTTAACACGGATTCCGTTCTTCAAACGCCATTTCTTCCCGCAAATTATGCGCCGCAAAGCAAATAATATACAACGGCAAATTCTCTACTTCGTCAACTGGCGAACAACCAGAAGTTTGAACCACAAACGCCATTTCTTCTTCAGTTGCCGTAACTTCCGCAAATTCTCCAGTTTGCCTATCTTGCCGGATTATCGTAAAATCCGGTTGATAAGCGCCTAAGAAGAACGCACAAGCTTCGTCATTATTGCCGCTTTTAGCGCAGTCGAGAAAATCTTCTAACGTGCTAGGTGCCCAATTCTCCACATCGACCATAATTGACCCACATAGGCTAATTTGAATAATCATCCCAAACTCCCTATCTTGATTAGACTACCTGCTTTTGCAGGATTACATAAACAACCAAAACGGCCTAGCTTAGCTATTATACCAAGCTGTGCCATTTTACCTGCTTTGCCTATCTTACCAGTTGTCAATTGACAACCGTAAACTTCCGCTTGTTTGCCCTAATTTCCGCAATTGCCTCATTGTCCCAAGTTCCCGCAAACGTTCTAGCTTGCCACAATACTAGGCACGCTAGTTGGCGGATTGTACAATCGATATGCTGGAAATCGGCTAGGCCAAATCCGTCAAATATCGCAGTTTCTTCAAATACCGCAACGTCTTCCAATTCGCCCATTTCAACCATCTTGACTGCCCTGCGCAAATCTTCTATTCGCATCATAGTCCCTAAACTCCGTAAATAGTGTTACTTGCCTAATCGACCAGAATAGCCGAAATTAGCTAGTCCACCTATCTACCCTAGGTGGACTAGACTATTTCACTTACTCAGGTTGCCCAAACTCTCCAGCTTCCACAGCTTGCCGCAATGCCTCTATTCTCTCCTTGCTTCCCGGCTTGCCCACAATACCCATCTTACCATAATGGTCTTCATGGTATCGTTGCCGTTCCTTCGTCGGACATTGTGCCGAATTGGCTGTATTGCGTTTGCTCGCGTTCTTAAATGTCCATAGGTCGCGAGTACCCGCTTCCGTTGGTACTGCTACGTTGAACGCGCGAAACCAGTCTAAATCGGTCATTTCAACGCCAACCGTAGCTTCCGCTGTTTTCACAGCTTGTGCATAGTCCCAATTGTCTCCATTCGACGCAAACGTTGCTAACTTCGTCATTTCACTAGACTCCGTAGAAAGTGTAACTTACCAAAACTACCAAAACCGCCTATCTTACCAGATAGGCGGTCTTGGGAATTTCGATTCCTAGCATAGCTAGGCTATCTTGTGTAAACTTCCCATTTTGCCAAGAAGATTCCTTGACCGCAAACGGTCCATTTTGCCTTCATTGCCCATGCTACCCAAACTGCCAACTTCTTCATTGGCAACCGGACGATAGGCAAACCGGTCTCCTTATCGAAGACTTCCCATTTGTCCCAAACTACTCTGTTTAGCAAGCTTTCCAGCATTGTCTAATCTCCGTAGACTGTGCAAGTTACCTAAACTACCAAATCAACCTACTCTGTTAAAGTAGGCTGTTTAGGGAATTTGGGTTAACTAAACTGACGAAGTTTGAACCGTAGTTCAACCAACATCGAAAACGAACCGCAACACTTTACTCCCGCTAGGCTCCATTTCCTATTGAATCTTAACCAATCGTGTAACATCCAACTAGAATGGTTTTGAACCAACCAATCGTATTGCTCGCGAGTCACTAGTACGGGCTCCATGCTATGCTCCTTGTTGGGATTGGACTGTACAGCTAATGGCCCGCACAGGCGCCCACAGAGGACACCTACGGGCCAAACGCTACAAAGTCTAATCCGTTGCCTATGGTAGGCCCGCAGTCCGTTCTACGGGTGTCACCGCCTAGCAACCTGCGCCCACTCAGAATGAGCTGGTGGCAGGTTTGGCAAGTTGTCAAAGAGCAGTTTGCGTGGCGTTGCGTGGTTGTCGGTTCTTAGCCCGTCACAACCTAGCCCGCCGGAGGATAACCGAAAGTGTACCCCCTCACCCTAGCATGAAACGACATAAGGAAGAATCAGCTTGTTGGTTGTCGTAACTCGTTGCCACAACTAGACTTATGACAATCACATAACTATATTCCAGTCTCAATAGTGCGCAAACCAAATTCTTATTTTATTTTGCTTATCGTCCTAACATGTTGCCACAACTAGACTTATGACGACAAAATATATTTTGGTTCGATTCCTTATTGAGAATGACCTTCTTGCCTATTTTAACACAACCCCTACTACTGAGGGGTGTATAGCAAATGGTGCGCCGCACACCTACAAAATGACAATTTGAACAAGTGTACACTAGTTGCCGATTGCCTATTCCGCATATTCCGCATAGGGTTTGTGGCAATACCCCAATAGAAGGGTGTGCGTATATGCACGTTTTGTGCTGTGGGTGTGCGTATATGCTCACGCAACTATCGTACCAAACCGAATCTCATAATGAGATTTTTGTTAATATAGGCAAGTATGGTAAGATAGGTAACCACACCCCTCAATAGGGTGGAAAATCGGGTTTTGACTCAGGATACCCCTAACCCGTTGCGCTTGCTGGTGGGACGCACAGAGACTCACAGAGCATACAAAAATGCCCGATTTGGCCCAAACCACAATTGCCATGGGGTTTGTAGCATATAGTTTGGCACGGAATTTGCTACGCGCCAACTGCCAGAATTGCCATGCGGATTGTGCATATTCTCGCCGGTTGTGAGTGTGCGTATACGCACACAAGATAGAATCCCTATGCGGATTGTGCATATTCGCACCGCGCCGATAGGCTAGAATCCCTATGCGGATTGTGGGAATTAGCGTCTCATTTTGAGACAGAATTTAGTTGCTATTTGGCACGCTATTTTCGTAGCAAATTTCGTGCCAAAGATACCCTACCCATTCTATTTATGATATAGCCTATGGAGTTTATGGCATATCTTTTTGACGGGGTCCATAAAAAATACGCCCAATATTTATCAAATACCATACGTTGCTGAAATCCTCCATTTCAAAAAAAATCCGGCCCCCGATTTCTAAAACTCAGGTGTTACCAATTCCAAAACTCGACTGCAAGTCGCAAAAAAAATCCGGCCCCCAATTTTCAAAACTCGGACTTCTCTGTAAAAGTCGTGCGACAGCATCGGACTTTTCTGTGCGTTCGTGCGAGTATTATCGATATCGTATATATTCCCACAGGCACACCAATCGCAAACAGCATCATAATTTATACATTATTTTCCTTTATGTTCTCGACTGTAGGTCGCTATGACTCTCTGCCTTTAATAAGCGAGTCAATCACTATATTAATTAAGCACCACGTACCATGATACATACCGTATATAGTAAAGCCAAAAATAGCACAAATGGTTAAGACAGGAATCTCAAATGAGCCACCCACACAAAACAAAACAGTCAGACACAAAAAGTACATCCCTATTTTATCTTCCATGTTTTTTCTCCTGTGCAAAGTCTTCTTTCTTTACCAACACACCATATGGCTCTGCCCATAGTCCGTTTAGCCATATATCATAAAACGAACAAACTACATACCCGTGGAGTCCTTCCTCAACTTTTGTGCCATGTACACTATCTCTCGTATGAACATCGGATTTATTCACCTTTCCAACCCGCCATGTCATATTATAATACGGAGACAGTATTTTGCCTTTGCGTTTATACAAATACTTATACATAATAAGTTCGCCACCGTTTTTATCAAATGTTTTTAAAATTTCTTGACAATCACCAAGTATTATTTTGTTAATTTTACCCATCATAATCCTTCTTTAACTAGTAAATTCCGCAATTTTATTCAATTGTACATCTACTACATTTTTTCCTTCAAGTACCACAGTATGCATGTTTTCGTTAATATTATACCTACAATCTCGTATAGGACTATTAACAAATACTGTATCTTGCTTAACAACCCATCCCCACCCTTCGTGAATATGACCAAATACGCACAGTTTCAGATTTGGCAAATCCGCAATACGATTAGCCAAAGCTACGGAACCTTGCGGTCCTCTTCCTGGTACTTCGTCTAATATACCCCAAGGAGGAGAGTGACACAACAAAATTTCTGCATCTGGACGAATTTCATTAAAAGTTTCTACAAGTTCCTTTTCTGGTTTCATAAATGCCCACGAACCATACGGGGTTTGCCATGGAGTACCATATATTAACAAACTCTCATTGTTAATATGGAGAGATATGCTAGAATCTTCAAGGTAAAAAGCATTACTTGGTAGTTGCGGGATTAATGCGACTTTAAAGTTCTCGTCTGCTAAAAGCCAATCGTGGTTACCGCCAACAAATACGATATGAGTGGCGGGAACCTCACGTAGCCACGGTAAATACTTACGCCTCCATTCACGACGTTGGTTCTTACGGCCATTACGTAAGGCTATATCCCCACCTATAAGTAGAATGTCAGTTTCGGGAATTACCGGAGTAAACCCGTGTAAATCACTAATACACGTAATCCTAGTTGTCATTTTGTAATCTTTCTGTACCAATATTAAAATATTGTTCGTCTTTTTCTATTCCTATAAAATTTCTGTTCGTTTTTTTGCAAGCAACACCTGTGGAACACGAGCCAAAACAAAAATCCAAAACAGTATCATTTTCATTTGTGTAAGTTTTAATTAAATATTGCAATAATGGTATTGGTTTTTCGTTTGGGTGTATTTTATGATAATTGTCAACACAATCAAAATATTGTATATTTTTTGGCATTCGTGTTGTATCACCACCTTTATAATTTCTTTTATTTGTTCCATGATATACAACACCATTAGAACATCCTGTGGCATTATTTGTTGGTATGTGTCCTGTTGTTTTTTGAGGATGATACCAAGACGCTTTTTTAAAAAATACAGATATATTTTCTGTTTTTCTCATAGGCATTCTTTTTGCGTGTAAATGGTTTGTTGCTTGATTTTTTATCCATATCCAATCATACTTAAATTCTTTGATATTACTAGTTCGCAAATAACTAGAAAAAGGTTCGTTTCCAAAAAGCAATATTGGAGCATGGTCTTTTCTAATATGGTTTAAACATGACCATATTTTACCAAAATCCAACACAGAATCCCATTTACTAGCAGTTACACCATATGGAGGGTCTGCTAAAATCATATCCACAGAATTTTCTGGCAGTTCCAGCATTTTTTCTAAACAATCGCCATGTATAAGTTTTGCAATCTTAATTGTCATTATTCATCTTTCTAATATACGGTTCTAAGTCTATTTCCATTTGATATTTTTCTCTTAAAGTATCTGCGTCAATATATAGTAATGTTTCGTCGTGTGGTTCTGTCAAAAAATCTATACATATTATTCCACGATGCAATCCGTAAGCATGTTCTGTTTCCGTGCCATATAGCTCGACTTCGTATTTTTCTAGTAAATCCGCGAATTCTCTATAAAAATCTGCTTTTGAATTACTCATATTTTACTCTCTTACGAACAGATAGTGAAAATACCAATTCGTTTTCTTTACCACATTTACAACAATATACTTCGTTAGTATATATTTGTGGCATATTAAACTGGAACTTGTATGTGGATATATTACGTTTTCCACAATAACAGCATTGCCAATTAAATTTTGTTTTGTTTTTCATTTCTTTTTCTTATTAGACTAGATTCCCACCATGCCAAACTCGCCGTAATAGACACTAAGACTACAACACACACAGGAACTCCAATCCACGGATAAAAGAATGCTAATGCAAATATTCCAATCCAAAATGTTGCCATAATACCAGAGAGCAACAAACTAAGTAACATTAGTCCAAATACTTTCCAAAATTCTTTCATATTACTTATCCAACCTTTCTTTAGAATACATCCAAATTTTTACTACTATGTAAAAAACATAACAGGATACACAAGCCACACCAAAAGGTATAGAAAAAGTCCCGATTATCATAGGTTTATATCCAAATTTTTTATTTCGTCAGTCCTCTTTATGCGATTGGCCCATCTTTCTTCTCTTTGTTCTGATGTCCAATTAGTACCATCTCTATTGCCACCACAGTCACACCACCCACAAATCAAAGGTCCATCAGTACTCGGACTGGTCACCGGCTCATTACAAAACAAGCAAGGAGGGTCACCGTCGTAATCTACCATCAGGTCTGGCTTACCATTAAACATCCCACCCCGACATATACGATACCTAGTCATTACACATCCTTTCTAAACTTACATTAAAAAATTCTGACTTCGTTCTCAGATTTATCTGAGTAAATCCCGCATTTTATCCAATAAAAAAAGTCTCTGTCCGACACAACATACCCTATAGGAAGGAAGATGTCAAGGAAACAGCGACTTTTTGTTCTTTATGATTCGTTTTGATTCATTTGATTCTTTTTATTTAGAGCAAAGCTTGTTTTCGTTCCTCAAACTGCGCTTTACTCACAAACACTCTTCTTTTTCTTTAATAGTACGGAAATTACTCCCGCTGTCAAAGAGAAAATCCAAAAATTATAAAAATAACCAAAAATCCAAGTTTTTCGGGGAAATTACTTCAAGGAGAAATATTATATTGCGGGATTTGCAGTAATACTTGGCACTGTGGGAGGGTACTGAGGAATGTCTGGATAAAATCCGATATTATTTTTTTCTTAAAGTATTTTACGAAAATTGGTGTTTTTTTACATGTTTTTTGTATACTTTTGGGATTTTGGGTAAGAATTATATTTAAAAACCGTGTATAGTACAATAGGCGATTCTTTTAAAAATAGGAGAAAAATATGAGTAATGATAAAGTACACAGCAGTCTTGTTGTGAAAGCACACGCTAAATTAACTGACGAAGTTAATAAAGAACTACAAATTCCAGACCCAAAACCAGAGGTTACGGAGGCTCTTTTAAAGAAAGAAAAGGAGAAACATCAAGAAAAATGAAAATACCAGAAGGTATGACACAGGAAGAAGTTGTAGCAATAATACAAAAAATAGCTAAACGTCTTGCTCCTAAGTTTACTTTTGGTCATTTTGATGTTTATGATATTGAACAAGAGGCTTTTTTAATAGGTATGGATGGTCTTGAAAGACACGATAGTAATAGGCCGCTTGAAAATTTCTTGTCTGTTCACATGAGGAATAGACTATATACTTTTAAAAGAGATAATTTTGCTAGATTTAGTTATGAGTGTTCACACTGTAATAATAGTGGAGAACAATGTGACTATTGTGAAAAGCGACAATTGCGGATTGATGCAAAAAAGAATATAATGGAACCAATAGGTTTAGGAGATGTACAGGACGAACAAGAATCTGGTATGCGATACGATTTTGATATCACATTAAATCTTGAAATGGTAGAAATATTAGAAATAGTTAATCAACATTTAGATGTAGTATTGCGTGCTGATTATCTTAAAATGCTAGATGGTGTTCAAGTACCAAGTCATAAAAGACGAAAGGTTGAAGAAGCCATAGTGGAGATTTTACATGAGCACTGCGGGCAATCAGAAGGGACAGAAGAGTGGTCCCTTAAGTAAAGTAGAAAAAGAGTATATTGCCGATAATTGCGATGAATACACACCGGAAGAAATGGCAGACCACTTGAAAAGGAATGCTAAAACTGTAAAGCGATTTATTCAAGCTAAACTAGGCAAAGTACCTAAAGTGGCTAGACAGGCTGTTTTGATTGCGGAATATGATATTCGTAAGAGTCCTGTTTGGCAAGAATTGAAAAATCAGTTTACTCCCAAGGAATTAGACATGTTTCTACATCACTGGGGTCAAATTATTAGTCAGTTCAGAGATGACGTATTTCATACGGAAGAATGGCAAATTGCTGACGCTATCAAGCTAGAACTACTTATGAGTAGAGCATTAGCTGGAGAACGTCAGTTATTCCAAAAGATAGTAGAGTGGGAACAAGAGTTAGACAAGCTTAAAAAACAAGGAGCACCTATTGACGAATTAGTCTTACTTGAAGAAAAAATAGCAATAGCATATTCACAAAAAGAATCTCTAAATAAAGATTTTCGTGATATGCTTGACAAAAAGAATAAGATGCTACAAGCTTTGAAAGCTACCCGTGACCAAAGAGTTAAACAGCTTGAAGATAGTAAAAAGTCTTTTGCTGGTTGGATTACGGAAGTTTTATCAAACGTAGAAGTTAGGAAACAGCTTGGTGTTCGTATGGAAAAAATGAGACTGGCTACAGAAGTAGAACAGATACGTTTATCAGAATATCATAAGTTTGAGGACGGTGAATTAGATAAACCATTTTTAATTCCAGAAGACGTGGATAAGGAACATGCAGAAAATGCAGAAAAAGTCAAAAAATCTCTCGAAATTCA
>Ga0080013_1001778_pt1 | contig 27479 bp, 44 predicted proteins | sample ETNvirenome_6_85_FD_69236 | JGI IMG/M metagenome (GOLD analysis project Ga0080013, IMG submission 69236) | Marine viral communities from the Pacific Ocean - ETNP_6_85 (SPADES assembly) (version 2) | ecosystem: Environmental > Aquatic > Marine > Oceanic | place: Pacific Ocean | collected 2013-06-19 | reverse complement strand
AATCGCTTCTGCAACCGATGACCTACGGAAGAATTTGAGTACTTTTTGGCTATAAATTGCCGGTAGAAACTTACCATTAGGTAGGTTACTATATCCGGCTGCTACTCCAAAAGCCATTTTAGTATCTCCTTATGTTATTGGATTCTTCCTTCCCGTTTAGCCGCATCAATTTCAGATTCAAGTTGCTCAAATTCATGTGGTTTTAAACGAGAAATTTCTTCGACGGTCCAAATCTTCTTTTCTTGTTCAGATATAGGAGCAGCTTTCCTTGTTTTAGTAACAACTTCTGCTGCACTTTCTGAAGATTTAGTCCTTTGCTGATTGATAGGTTTAGAATCTAGTTTGTAAAGGTCAATTATACGAGCAGCCCATAGTGCATCAGTCCGATTTTTGTATATCCCGTTTGAAATAGTTTCAGGTTGTTTATCTAGCCATTCTAAAAATTCTGGATCAGTCTTTAGATCAAGAAAATCAGAATGTAAAGCTAACAACTCTGCTTCAGACGTTCTATGCTGCGCTTCTTCTTCTCTTTTATTGAGTTCAGAAATACGCTTTTCTAGCTCTTCTGATTTTGCTTCTGCTTGAAGCTTAGAAACAGTTTCAACGATACCGTAGACTTCAGGGTATTCTTGCTTAAATTCCTCAATCTCTTCAAAAGATTTCGGCATCTCTGAAAGAACATTGCTTTTTTCAGCTAGTCTAATCTTAGCTTCAACAAGCTCTTTTTCCTGAGTCCATTCATTTCGTTGACGATCATGATAACTTTTTAGATCAGCATAACGCTTCTTCCAATCATGATCCTGTTCTTTAGAAACCATCCCTTCTAATTTCTGAGTATCTTCGATATCCGAAAGGTCAGAAATATCTGGTTCTGGTTCTTTATCAGAGTCTAAAAGATGTTTTCGGTATTCTCCTACATACGGGGTAAACTCTTCTGCCTTTTCTTCTGCTTTATCAATCATTGTACCTCACTTGGGGCCAAAGTGACAACTTTGGGTATCCACTCTTGGTGTAATAGCAGGGGCCATATGGGTATCCTGCACCTAAAACCATAGTTAATAAACTATGATTAAACTTTTAAAAGCTGATCCATTTGGTCAGCGATAACACCGCCTTTAGCTAAATTAATCTCACCGGGAACTCCTCTAGAAGGAACCTCCGAAGGTTCAACCGGGATATTTTCTTGCGGCACTGCTTGTGCTTCTTGTGGCGGTTCTTCTTCTCTATTCTTTTCTCTGTATTCTAATCCACGTTTATTCATCTTTTCAAGATTTTCTAAACCAATAATAGGAACAAGAATAGCAGGGATTACAAATTCACCATTAGATATTTTAATAGGCACTCTCTTCGTTGGATCAATCTTTTTAGGAAGAGGGATATCAGATTCAATAGCAATATCAATAGCATCTTTAGTTAATTCATTTAAATCCTTTAAGCCAATCAGTTCTACTGCATCTGCATTAAGAACGTATGCGCCGTCATCTACTTCCATATCTAAATCGTCTTCAACTCCTGTTACTTGATCTCCTGCCATATCGTCTACTAAGCCCATTGGGCCTAAACCAGCAGTATCCATCGTAGTATCAGCTTGTTCTTCTACTAGATTACCTTCCTGATATCCTTTAATTTGTCCTCCTGAAGCGTGGTTTCCCTCGTCGCCGCCTGAACCTTCTGCTTCCCCTTCCTCCCCAACAACTCCAAAACCTTCTCCTGCTGCTAGCGACATTGCATCTTCATCGGCTTGCATTTGTTCAGCTTCTGATTCACTCATCGTTTGTGCTGAATCTGCTGCTGCTTGGGATTGTTCTGCTGCTTGTTGAAGAGCTTCTTGTTGTTCGTCAAATTCCTTTTGAGTCATTCGGTGCGCCCTCATAGCAAGCTGTCGATTCGCTTGCTCAGTTAGTTCTTTATCAGTAGGGTCAATATCAAACATCTCTTTTCCAATTTTACGGCCTAAAGCAAGAACACTCGTAGGTACTTGATCAAAGAAATGAGCTATACCAGCTATCGTTGAAGCAGGAGTACCAAAACCCGCTCCATCTGGACCTTCCGGCCCTCCTGTAGCATCCGAATCTCCTAATTCTTCTACTCTAGCTTCTTCTGCCGCTCTTTTTTGGGCATCTTTTATAGATTGCTGTATCTGCTGTTCTACAAGTGGAGTAAGTTCTTCAGAAAAAGGACTATTAGTAAAAGCAAAAGGATCGTTAGAATCAAAAAGAGAAGATGTTAATCCTCCTGCTTCCATCTTAATAACTGGTTTGCGCTTTGGCACATAATCAAAATCAAGTGGTGAAATATTTCTATTGTGATCATACATTCTTTTATTTCTCTAATTCATAGTTTTTAATAGAAGATTTAACTACTTCAGGAAGGTTGTGGAGGATTTCCAGTAAAGCCATCTTCCCCTGCAACCGGCGCACTTCCAACTCCGATATTTCCACCGCCAACGCCCGATTGGTCCATTGGATTTGCTCCGACAGGTACTTCTCCATCGGCTCCCATGTCTGGGGGTTGTTGACTAGAGGGAGGAGTGTTTTGGCCGTTTGGGGATTCATTCATTAATCCTTTTAAAATATCTGCAAATACCGCTGCTTCATTAGCATCATTTACTAATTGTTCTGGGTCAATATCTTGAGAAATAGCCAATTCTTTAACCAGATTAGGTATCTTGATAAATGGCGCAAGCATTGGATTTGCAACTGTTTGTAGCAACGTAGTTAGCCTTTGAGTACGGACTTCCTTTTGCATCACAGAAGCAATACCCTTTGGTTTAATTTCTAAGTCGCCTCTAATCTCTGCTTCATTATCATTAAATTGCATATTCCACTGAAAGAAAGCTTCTCCTAACGGTTTCAATAACGAATCATCAATATTCTTTATTACGGTTTTAATAGACAGCCCTGCTGATCCCATGATCATTGATAAACCTGCTGCTGTTCTACCTGTCCCTGTTACTCCTGTTTGACCATGAACAATTGAAGGAATACCCGTTTGTTCATCTGCAAGTTGACGCGCAGTTTGGTACATTTGTAAATTATCAGGAGAAGTATTAGGAAACTTAATTCCATTAATCGCTGCACCAGATTGTCCTGATTGTCTGCGGAATATTTTACCGGGGAATACTTCCATATTCTGGCCGGGAACAAGCTGCGTTTCATCTACATCAAAAACAAGATTACCAGCAAGAGCAAGATTATCAATAGCCATTCTCATATGACCATTGATTAACAATTGAGAATCCTGCATATTTTCTCCTACGCCAATACCCAATAATTGATATGGGTTAATTTCGTAAGGAAAAGCATGATATGGTAGACGAGCAGGAATAAATGGATTAAGAACGCATCTGATAATTTCTGTCCCACAAACCCATGTATTAATCTGTACTGAATCCATATGTCCTACGTTTTCAGGTACAGGTAAACCTACTTCTCTAGCAAATGCAGCATCTACTGTCCCCCAATATTCTAGTACTTCATATCGTTGTTCTGAATATTCAGATTCAGTATCTTCAGCATGAATAACGTTTTCATAATACTTTTCGTCGTAATTTGGACCTGTAGCTAAACAGTTATTAATCGCATCTTCACTAAAGAAAGGACGGTTCTTTAAATTTCTCAACTGTTGCCGATTAAAACGATGGCGTTGAATGATATACTCTGCGTCTTCTGTTGATACAGCAGTAGGATCGGGATAGAAGTCCCAACAAGAAACAGCCTCAATACGAGGAACAATTCGTTCAGTAGGAGAAAATACTTTCTGTTCGTTTTCGATTTTCCAATTAGGAATAGTCTTATTGTAATTAAACGGCCCTTTTACAATTCCTGTTCCTAACAAACAACATTCAAAAATAGCGTGTCGAAGAACATTCATTGCATTCGTATCAGTAAGCTGATCATGGATTGTTTTCTCCATGTTTCTTGCAGCTTCCATTGCTAAGTCTATTTGTGGAGTACCAAGTATTGCCGGTCCTTCCACCAAAGATGAAGCAGAGTACTTTTCTTTTAATCCTGCTAAAAACTCTTTGTCTGGTTGTCCTGTCATATTCAACTGACTTAACGGAGTATTCAACATTTGATCCGGCATATTCTTGAGAAAAGCATCTTCTTCCATAGTCGGAATATGTGCAAATTCTGCAATTCCAAAAGGAACATCTGTTGGAGAAACGGTTAATGGAAAACGATTGTTAGCAAAAAGAATATCGGAAATTTGACCAAATGCAGCTAATACTTTCACCTTAGTAATTTTTAGGAATACTTTAGATTTTTCTGTAGAAGCATACGTAGTGGAGCCATCAGTGATACCACGATAATTCTTATATGCAAGAAGCCAACGGCTTTCGTCTGGAAGACGGCCCGTTTCAGCTTCTTGGAATTTATCGTGTACGTATCCAATCAAACCGGGAAGAGCTTCAGTATCTAGCTCAATAATTTGTGGTTCGTTCTCTTCAAAATCGTTAATTGACATTTTATTCCTTTAACACTGCTATATCTTAATGCTAAAAAGCATCTTGTAGTTACTTACCGGCAGTATTATAAATAGAATTATCGTCTGCCAATTTCCATATAGACGAATCAACACCACTCCCCTTTGGAGAAGGAACAGATACAGAAGCCTTAAAAGCTTCCTTTGTACTCCCCAAAAGATCACTTTCCATCTTCTGACGATACAAAACAGATTCGTTAGCATCATTCATACGGCCAGCAGGAGCTTTACTCTCAAAGTCAGCCTTACTGGGATAACGGTAATTACTTGGCATATTGTCTCTCCTTATGCTCTGTTTGGTTTGCGAACAGGAGCAACTTTGCCACCCCTATTCATTGCGTATGTTTTACGAGAAACAGAAGGTTTCTTTGCTCTGCCACCCCGTTTCATTCCACCACGATCTCGTGATTCTAGTTCTTCTGTGACTTTTAAGTCTTTTTCAATCTGAGAAGCAGACCTATTTAGACCCAACAGCTCTTCCATAAATTTAGTTACAGAATCTCGTGGGTCTTCGTTCTGTCGTCTGCTTTTTGCTATAAACTCTTTTAGTGTTTCAGCATCTTTAGCTTTTTTATCTTTTTTGGTTTCTTCTTTACGTTTACTAGTAGAAGAAGTTACTGGACTATCTTGTGCTATCTGTCTATCAACAGCTTCTGCTTTAGCTATCTTTGTTTTTGCATCTCGTTTAGCTGTAGCTGCATCAATATCCTTTTGTAGATTAAGTTCTTTTTGTGCTGCTTCTTTTTCTGCTGCTTTACGATTTAATTCCTCAACTACAAGTGCTGTTCCTAATGCAATAACAGGAGCAGCAGGAGCAACTGTACTTATAGTTTTTCCTGCTCTTTGCTGTGCTTTTGTAGCACTACGTAGTTGTCCAGTTTTCGGATTTCTTACAGCCATACCAGAACCACCGGGAGGGGTTTTAACGCCCTTTCCTCGTGCAACAGCCGCAATATTAGCTGCTGAAGTTTTTACTTTACTAGCAACTGTTGGCTTAGTCTTAGCAGCAGCAGCAGCTTTCTTCTTAGCAGCAGCAGCAGCTTTCTTCTTAGCAGCAGCAGCAGCTTTCTTCTTAGCAGCAGCAGCAGCTTTCTTCTTAGCAGCAGCAGCAGCAGCAGCTTGTCGTTGAGAACTACGCTGGGCCTCATCAGCTAATTTTCTTTGCGCTTCTGAAACAGGTTTCTTAGGGCTGGGAGAAGAAGTTTTTACAATTTTAGGAGTTTTCTTAGAAGTTTTCTTAGGAGTTTTCTTAGGAGTTTTCTTAGGAGTTTTCTTAACTTTATTTTTAGCCGCTTTCCTAGCGGCAGCGTTAGCTCTCTTTATCGCAGCTTGACTTGCTGCTGATGTCAATGCGTTTTCACCGCCTTTGACGAACAACGCTTTTGCTGCTCCAGTGAGAAATTTTGCTGCACCTGCAATTAATCCAACCATTTTTCCTGCTCCTATTGTATAAGATGCTATTTCTAAGCCTAACTCTGTTAGATCAGCAGCTTTTTGTTTATCTTTTTGGGTTACTCGTTTGTGTCGTTCGTTAGGTCCAACTACAGAACCGGGGATACGTTGTAAACGTCCCGCATGTTCTACAGTTTCTTCTTGTCTTCCAAAACGTCTACTAGCTTCTCTTCGTTGTCCGGCAGTAGATGGCCGTTCTTTTCTATGATTATACGGGCCTTCCTGCGCTCTTTCAACTGCTCTTTGAGCATCTAATAGTTTTTTTAAAAGTTTCGGTTCTTCTTTTGTATTTTTTCCTTTTTGATATGCTTTATCAGCATCATCAAAAGCGATAGTAAGCTTTATAGGTACTTTGCGTTTTTTTGTAGACATATTAATATCCAAAAATTTCGTCTTGTACGACGGGTTTATTTAAATGTGTCATTCCAAAAGGTATGGTGGAAGGACGAGTACTTTGATGGCTCATAAACATATACCTTAAAGCATCATAAGCATGATCTTCAGCCTTTGTATCTACATCTTCACTATTAGTCTTGCTCATTGGTAGTGAAGGAAGAGTACGAATTAAATTAGTACAGGTATTAAATATTCTTAACTTAGGCTGACCATACTCATCTACTAGTAAGCGTCTGTGTACTTCCTGTTTGCCTTGCATTCTATCTGAATTAGAAGGAAGCCAGCGAAGACCTTGTTCAATCATGGTTTGGGCGATACTCTTACCTAATCCCATTTTATTCCAACAAGACCTATCTAAAACAGAAGAAGCAATATTGGGATCATAAGCTTCCAATTCCAAAATTACTTTTGCTAGTTCTTCAGCAGTTAATCTTGTTTGGTATAGCTCTCTATATATCCAAATACAACCGTCCCAATCTATCGCTCCCCATAACACACAAGAAGGAGCACTAAAACCATAGTCACAAGCACGTATTCTAGTCCAGTTATACGGAATTTCTTCCGGTCCTACTATATGCACTTGTGCATTAAATTCACTAAATACTGCACCTTCAGCAACATTCCAATCACCTTCCAGAAGTCTTTTCCTTTGTACTTCTGGTAGAGACATCAGCATCATCTCGTACTCACCATCCTGCATAAGATAAGGATTATCCGTTAATCGTGCAGGGATAAACTTACGCCTGAATAATGGTTCTCCTGCTCTTTCATGTGTATTACCAAAAACAAGAGTTTTGCTGCTTTCTATATCGGTAGCAAAGAACGGTTCATCTGGAGGAGCAGGATCAATAAACATCTTTTTAATCCACCAACCACCAACACCACCGGGGTTAGCTGTTGCTCTCATATACGTTTCAATCTCTGGATCGGTAGTACGAAGACGAGAACGAAGATAGTTCCATACAAAGGGCGAAGGGTAATGCCCTAACTCATCTATACCAATCCACGAAAACGCCATTCCTTGATAGCGATACACATCATCATCTTGGTCTACATAACTAAACAGTGCAGTAGCTCCTGATGGAAAAACCCAAGTTTTGATAGATTCTTTAAACTTGGCACCGGGAAATGCACGGGGGTAAACTTGTTTACTTTTGTCTATAAGTTCTGTTAGTTCTGCTAATGTTCTACGAAGTAACAAAGCACGGTGGTTACCGTTATTTGCATACCGTAGTAAATCCATAAGCATCGCAAACGATTTACCACCACCAGCAGCACCACCATATAATACTTCTTTTTCAGGGGCTGCTAGAAAAGAATATTGAGGGCCTTCATTAGGCTCAAAGATAATATCAGATTTTGCTGCTTTTATCTTCTTCTCAATAACGCCTCTAGTTTTCTTCTTGCCATTCTCGTTCTTTATTTCTAGAGATTTTAATTCTCTTTTTTTATTCGAGATTCTTTTTCTAAGCTTGTTTTTTGCTTTTTGTTTTGAACTGTATTGATAGCGTCTTTTAGGTTTTTCCTGTACATCACCCATCTATCGTCATCGCTTTTTCTTTGACTTTCGGAGGTAATAGTACAACTCCATGAATAACTTCTGCTCTAATATCCACTTCTTGCCGTTTGCTTATCCCTACTCTATCTAGAATATCGTTAGCGGCTTTCATACGTATCTCTATTTGACTATTCGGTATAGTACCGTCAGCATCCAACGCTTCCGCAAGCCTATTAACAGACTTAACCGTAGACCCTGCAAGCTGACTTCTTGCACGTTCTACGATCTCATGCTTTACAGAATGCATTAGATTACTTCTGGAACCTACGTGGTATCCAGCAATATCCATTGCTTCTATAACATTGCCACCATTATCAAACAGAGCATCCAAAAAGGTACTTTGTTTTTTCGTAAGTTCTTTTTTTCTCTTAGCAGGTAGCATCAAACTTTTCTACTTCTATTACGGTTTTTAGACATAATGCTCAGATTACGTCTGCCCCTATTCTTTGGATTACCATCTCTGTGGTGTACATCCATTCCATCGCCTTTAGATACACTGCCAGTTTTAACCATAGCTCGTCTAGACTTGTTCCTATTGGAACGCCTTCTTATCTGATCTTTTTTGCCTTGATAATTGGCGTATTCTTTTACATAGTTTCTAGCCATACAACTTCCTATATTAAAGTAAAAGGACAAACCATGGAAAGCGACTTACGAATAGCGCCTTTTAAGTCCTTTTACACTTCATATTAAACTATATTTAATATAAAGCTCTTTAGCAGCAAAGATAGCCCTCTCTAAGAAAAAGTAAAAGCGAGAGAGTGTGACTTTTTTACTGCACTACCTACTATTATACACCGTTTCACGGATTTGTCAAGTAAAAAATTTATTTTTTTTATAAGTACTTGATTATAAAGGAATCTTTTTTTACGAAAAAACGAGTATTTTCCAAAAAACAAAAAAAGCTTACATGCATAGGTTAAACCATTGATATTAAAAAGGTATTTTTGAGCATGTAAGAAATTATTAAAAATGAGAAAATCCTTAATTTTTGTTAAAAATAAAAAACAACAAAATCAACATGTTACGATTAAATAAAAAATAAAGCTTGACAAATCGGTGAGAAGCTGTATAATGTAAGTATACCCCCCTCCCCCCTTCTATACCTACTACTACAACAACAACAGTAGTCTTATGCCTCCTTATGATATAGAATAGATTTACATATGTCCTCTTTATGATATAGAATAGATTTACATATGCCCTCTTTATGATATAGAATAGATTTACAAGGTGTTAATTCTTGTTGTTTGTAGTAAAAGATATAAAATAGAGTACTTTTATAAGTCATTGATTTTATTGTGTTTTTCATATTACCTTAAAATTACAAAAAATTGAGCATGTGGGCATATATAATACACCCCTCCCCCTACTGTCCCTTGCCTTCCCCCCTATCGCCTCCTTTTTTCTTTTTCTTTCCTGTTTAGAATAATTCTAGAATACAGGCGGGCTATATATTATTTTTTTCTAATATGAATATGCATTGATTGCGTTGGGATACTTTAGAATAATTCTAGAATATAATATTGTATCATATGAAACTATACCCTCATGGCCCGATAGGCTTTTGATATGGCAGCATGGCGCCCAATTTTTAATCATTACCCTCCCCCTATACATCAAGATATCTTTATATATCAATAAGCTATTGTTAATTTGCCGGCAATTCGTCGCCCGAATTAATTCGCACAATGATGTATTTAATTCATTGCAATATTCTAGATCGTCCCCATATTTTATATATGTTATATTATCTAAATATAAATCGGAGGCCCGCTATGGCCTCTTTTTGTCTTGTCGATTTGATACAGAGGCTTGAAAATGAAACAGATACCTAAAGACATGATTGTCCCTGCATGGCGCAGAGACATCTCAAATTCACGCAATGTCGCTTGGTTGCTACGTAATCTAACCGTACAAAATAAACACCATCCCGATTTAGGTGAGACTATTAATATGCTTATGGTGGAATGGACAATCCTAGCAACAACATCTAACAGCGATCTCAATATAGGAGCGTAACACAATGGCAAAAGCAAAGCGGCAGCAATTCGATGATACCGCAAAAGATAGGCTCACCGCATTAATTCGTGACGGTATGCAAACCGCACTAGATAATGGTGAACGTTGGCACGCTGGATATATAGCAAGCAATAGCGGTCTAGCGTATAGTCTAAACACGGGCAAACCATACCTAAACAGCAACCAATTGTATATGCTGCTATTTTATGGTGGCGGTCCTTGTGCTACTTATCCCGCATGGAAAAAGATAGGCGCGCAAGTAAGAGAAGGTGAAAAAGCAACAACACTTGTCCATGTTGGCACAGCTAAGAAAAGAGAACTAGACGAGAACGGCAACGAACAATTCTATAAAAAATTCAGCTATTTTAATACGTTCCACTATAGTCAGGTTGATGGATATGAATATCAGCCGGAACAAAGTAGTAATGATTTTGTACCAATAGAGGCGGCGCAAAAGATTATAGATGCAAGCGGCGCAAACATATCGCATGGCGCAAGCGGCGCGTCTTTCAGTGATAAAAACGATAATATAGCGGTGCCGTTCCAGTCTGATTTTGAAAGCGCAGAACTATACTATGGCACAATGTTTCACGAATTGGTGCATTGGACGGGCGCGAAACATAGATTAAATCGCCCCAACGTTGCAACATACTTTGAAGATGTAAAGAATAGAGCAAGAGAAGAATTAACAGCCGAATTGGGAGCGGCATATTTGAGCGCCTACGTTGGCATCGAAACAACACCAGCGCCTAATCATTCTCAATATTTAAACTCATGGATCAAGGCGTTGGAAAGCGACAATAACGAAATATTCACGGCAGCAAATGATGCGCAAGCGGCTGTTAATTATATCTTAGAATTGGGAGAATAAAACAATGACAAAATATGACAATATGAGCAATTCAGAACTATGGGAATTGTCAAACAATGGTAGTTTAGAAGATGCCTATGAAGTATATTTACATTGCGCCAACGATGGACAAGGCAATGATAATAACACTGGCCAGCCATTATTGTCGTTTGATGAATGGCTCGACAACTGATAGGGAATAGGAACGATGATTATATACAATGGCAAGTCTAAAATTGACGGCAAGCCTATAGTCGCAATTGTTACAGGATTGCAGCGCAAAAGTAACAACCCAAAAACAGGAAACATTCCGCAAGTTTGGATTATGCGATCAGATATTGCACCAAATATTGCGGTGCATACTGGCGATGATTATAGCATTTGCGGCGATTGTAAGCATAGGGGCGTGATAGTAGACGGTAAGAATACCAAGCGCCCATGTTATGTGACGGTATGGCAAGCGCCGCTGGCGGTGTATAAAGCATTTAAACGTGGAACATATCCAGATTATTCTAATGATTTAGATGGCGCGGCGGATATTTTGCGTAGTCTAGTTGTGAGAATAGGCGCGTATGGTGATCCTTATGCTATTCCGGTCACTGTATGGGATAACACTTTACAACACGTCGATGCGCCGTTGGGATATAGTCATCAATGGAAACAAGCAAGCAAGCAATTGATGCAATATTGCATGGCAAGTGTTGACAATGAAATAGAAGCAAAACAAGCAAACAAATTAGGATACAGATATTTTAGAACGAAACAATTCACCGCTAACAAAATAAGAAAAGAGACTATTTGCCCGGCAAGTCTAGATAACACCACTATAACTTGTGCCGATTGTAAAGCATGTGGCGGATTAGGCGCCAAAGCAAAAGCAAGCATTGTAATAGATTTACATGGTAGAGGCGCGAAACATGCTTAAACAAAAACAGTTATTCAAACAATTGCGCAAACAAGGTGCAACAATAAAACAGACTAAGAAGGGGCATTACATGGTGATAATGCATACCAGAACCTACACTCTAAGCAATAGGTCAGAATATCCTAATAGTATTATAAAACACCTATATGCTACTATTGCTTAAACAAAACAAAACAGACTGATAGGCTGCTAGCAATAGTGGCCTATTGGCGTTTGTATTTTGAAAAGGTCTTAGTAATGATACGATTAAATAGAACAAATACAGAACAAAATAAGGAGAAGAACAAAAGAGAACAAAAAAAGAACAGGGCGGGAACTACTATCACACTTACTGATAACACTAAACCTTGTTGTAAATTTATCACACACATAAAATTTTTTACTTTACCCCTTGACAACTTATGGAAACACCCTACATTAAGGATAACCAAACGAAAGGATATTAAAAAACAAAAGCAACAAAAGCAACAAGATATAGAATGTTTGCATAAAAGATTTAGAATACTTGTTTTTAGTGATTTTTTAACCTTGACTTATGGAGAGTAGTGCCTATATTAGGTATACCAATCAAAAGCTAGAGAGGAATTAAAATGTCAATAATACGCTCACTGTACGCACTGTTAGTCATTGTTGCTTTGCTTGGTGATATTTATATTGCTGAAATAGCACTAAATGAAGGAGGTGGATTATACCACTTTGGTCTGCTTTTCACTCTACCAATGGTGATTGTAGCAGCATGGTATTGGATGGTGAAAGATTATGAATAAGGTAGTTGAGAAGAAAAAGTTAAAAAAGAAGAAGGGTAAAAAGATTAGAAGGTTTTATTGGATGGGGTATGTTCCTGATGAGGATCAACTAGATATGAACGGAGAATATTATCTAGGAGATGATGTATCAGTTAGTCCTTATTATCTTGTGGATAGGGACGGTAATCAAGTTGATGATGAAGGATACATTTATCCAGAATGGGAAGGGGAGGATGGAGAAAAAGAAGATCGTCCTTATGGAATTTTAGTAAGTGCCAAGGTCATTATAGGAGCAGATGAAGATGAGGAAGGTGCTGCACAAAGTTGGCCTTAGAGTTATGATGATACATAAGTTAGAGTTTGAAAGTGCAGCTTATAGGGTGTAATTGCAATGCCTTGCACAAATGGCAGAGAAGGGCGTGATTGGTTTAGTACTGAACCTTTAACAATCTTTGCTCTTGACTATCGATAGGCAGGATGGTAGTTGTACTTTCAATCGGGAGAGACAAGAGTGGTGGCCCGACACCAGACACAGGCGATAGTCGCCGTGCCTAAAAAATACTCTTGTCTCACTACTCTAATGAAAAGGAGAAGATAAAATGAATGTCGAGGCAATCATAGACGATCTACGAGCTACTAACACAGAGGACATTGTGAGCGCAGTTGCAACAGAACATAGGACCAATCAACAGTTGATAGCAAAGAATATCTTTGCTGTCTTAAAACACTGGTCTGATGCTTATGAAGCTGGCAACTACGATGCTCGTAATGAAGCTACAGTAAAGTTAGCGCATGAGATGGTGGGCGGGACTGATCTTTCAAAAGGAGAAGTCTACTTACCTTACATTTAAGGGTTGATATTAACCAGCAGATGCACTATATTAAAGGAGATCAAAATGGGTAAAGTTAAAAACTTGTTAGTAGTGCTGTTATTTGTTACAATATGTGCTGGTTCAACATCAGCATCTAGTGGATCATATATAAATCTGAATGAAGTTTTAGAGGAGATGAAAATGGGTAAAGTTAAAAACTGGTTGATGGGTATGGAGGAAGATGCTTCCTATATGTCTCTTGATGAGTGGACTGATAAGCATGGTGAGTGGAACAAGATGGTGTACGAATCGGTCAACGGTGAAGAAGAAGGTCGTATCTTTTATGATCTGTTTGAATAGATAGGAGAAAAACAAATGTCAGCATTATCTTATATTTCCCTACACAATATCTCTAAAATTATTGTAAGAGCATCTAATCATGGAGTAGGAGAAACCTACTGTGGTGCTGAATTTAGAGAGATTGTATTCTACAACACTAAAGGGGAAAGATTTACCTTAGTAGCATATGGTAATGAAGATGAACTTGTAACCGTGGAGGTTCAATAATGATTAACACTACAATAATTTATGAATGCGCAGACTGTGATCAAGGTCTTAGATACTGGAAAGAAGATCGTAGCACTGAATGCGGCGAATGTTGCGGCACTGGACAAATTGAATATGAAGAAACATACAATTGTATTGAAGATGCAATGATTGATTATCCTGATGCTGTTGAGATATTCTTCTACAACGAGAAAGAAGAAGATGAAAGAAAAGAAAAGTAAGAAAGAATGGAAGTGGGCTAATAACCCGGTAAAAAAAGACTTGTACTCTGGTAAGTATGGGCAGAAGATTAAGCCTGTAAAGAAGGATACTGGACCATCTGTAGAGGAAGGTCTTGATGAGTTTTATGAAGAAGGAGATACATATGGAAGAAGTTAAAATAACAAAAAATATGAAAGATAGTGCAGACAAAAGAGCTAAAGAACTGGGTGTTCTAAGGAACTCTATTAGTAAAGGCGCAGGGAATGTTATTGGTATGCTTGGTGAGGAAATTGTTTTAAATGTTCTTGGTGGAGAACTAAAGAGTAGTTATGACTATGATATTATTTTACCTGATGGAACTACAACAGATGTTAAGACTAAAACAACCACCGTTGTTCCACTACCCTCATATTCTTGTTCAGTAGCTGCTTATAATATCAAACAGAAGTGTGATAGTTATTCCTTTGTACGAATAAAAAAAGATTTGACAGTAGGTTGGTACTTAGGTAAAATCGACAAACTTCATTTTTTTAATGAAGCGAAGTTCCTTGAAAAGGGAACGGTTGATCCTGTTAACAAATACAAGGTCAAAGCATCATGCTTCAACTGCCTTATAAGTGTACTACAATAGATATTGAGACTGATGGTCTTGATGCTACTAAAATTTGGGTTGTTGTTTGTCAAGATATCAATACTAAAAAGATTAGAATATTTCAAGATAACACCAACCTAAAAAGATATCTGGTGCAATACGAAAAGATTATAGGGCATAACGTGTTATCATTCGATGTTCCTATATTAAATGAACTGTGGACTATGGATATTAGTATGGAAAAAGTAGTTGATACCCTTATAATTTCTCAATTATTCAGCCCTAATAGAGAAAAAGGACATTCTCTTGCTGCATGGGGGCATCGATTAGGAATGGAGAAAGGTGAATTTAACGACTTCTCTTCTCTGTCTAGAGAGATGGTGGACTATTGTATACAAGATGCCAAGATTACTACAAGAGTATACGAATACCTTATGACTAAAGAGAAAAAGGATTTTTCTGATACTAGTATTATTTTAGAGCATAAGATAAGGGATGTTATAAATAAACAACAAAAGCACGGTTTCTATTTAGATGTAAAGAAAGCGCATATGCTCATGGTAGAAACTAAGAGCAAAGCAAAAGAAATAGAAGAAGAGATTCTTGTTTCTATGCAAGCAAAGGTTAAGTTTGTCAAGCATGTAGTGCCAAAGATTAAGAAGAATGGAGAAATATCTAGTGTTGGTATTAAACAAATACCTAATTATGAAACCGTTGTGGAAGGTGAGTTTAGTTCTATTGAATTTCAGCCGTTTAATCTTGCTTCTCCGCAACAGATTATCGAAAGGATGCAAGAGTACGGTTGGAAGCCTATTGAGTTTACTCCTAAAGGTAATCCTAAAGTCAGTGAACGCAATCTTAGTACTGTATCTCCTAATGCACCAAAAGCTCTACAGAAATTAGCAGAATGGAAAATGCTGGAAACAAGATGGAAGACAGTAGAAGCGTGGCTGGAGGCTGTTGATACAGATAATCGTGTTCATGGTAAAGTAAGAACTATGGGTGCGATAACAGGACGTATGACGCATTCAGAGCCAAACATGGCTAATGTAGTTGCATCATATAAGCCTTACGGTAAAGAGTGTAGAGACTGTTGGACAGTAGCAGATACAAACAACTATGCGCTAGTAGGTGTTGATGCAAAAGGATTAGAATTGAGGATGCTGGCACATTATATGAATGATAAAGAGTTTACGGATGCTGTTGTTAGTGGTGATCCACATACTCTAAATCAAAAGGCAGCAGGACTGCCAACTAGAGAAGCTGCTAAGACATTTATTTATGCACTGTGTTATGGTGCTGGTTCACAAAAGATAGGGAATATTATAGGAGGAAGTTCCCGCGAAGGAGAAAAGCTGAAACAAAAATTCTTCAAGAACATGCCTAAATTAGGTAACTTAATAAAGAAGGCACAACTGTATTCTCGTCGCGGGTATGTTAGAGGCGTTGATGGTAGGCGCTTGTTGGTTAGATCATCTCATGCTAGTCTAAATACCTTACTACAAGGGGCTGGTGCGATCTGTTGCAAGCAGTGGAGCATCTTACTGGATGATAAGATAGAGCAATTGCAGTTGGATGCTCACCTTGTTAATACCATTCACGATGAGCAACAATACGAATGTCATAAAAAAGATGTTGACAAGCTCTGTGAAATAGCGGATACTACAATGCAACAAGTAGGAGTTGATTTTAATATGAATATTATCCTTAATGCTGATGCAAAAGTAGGCACAACGTGGGCCGAAACACATTAGAAAAAAAAGTTAGATTAGGGGTTGACTTTTAGTATGAAAGTGCTTATGTTGAGTAAGATGACGAGTTTAACGAAACTGAGGAGATAGCGAATGGCTAGAGAAACTACGATGTTAGCTGGTAAAGCGTATTGGACAAAGTTAAATACACCTGATAAAATGTCTGAAAAGTATCAGATGGATATCTGTAATTTATCTGAAGAAACTATTCAGAAACTAAAAGAACATGGTGTAAAGCCTAAAAATAAGGAAGATGATAGGGAGTGGTTTATCACCGCAAAGTCAAAGTTTGAGGTTCCTATCATTAATAATGATAAGGAGGGTATGGACGGAACCTTAATCGGAAACGGCTCTGCTGTTAAAGTTAAGATAACCTTTAATAAGGATCATCCTTTGATATCTGAGTTTGGTACTTCCATGTACCTTAATAAGGTGATGGTAACCAATCTTATTCCTTATGGCAACGACGATGACTTTGATGATGTAGAAGGAGTGAATGAAGGAGTAGAAGGAGATGAAGCACCCTTCTAAGTGAAGGTATGAACGATGGGTTTGATCTGTGATAAGTATAAAATGACAATTGCACGGGATCAATGGTATAGTGGGCGAGGGCGCTGGGCAGCTATACAAATATCAAAATAGGAGATAAGAATGCAGATTGAAAATTTAGTTGATGACATATACACTGTTCTAGAAGATGAGCATAAGGTATCTGAAGAGAACCTTAAATCCTTTCTAGAAGGGGTGTCTAATATTATCACCGCGCATATAGAACAGCCTCGACACAGTAATAAGACTACTTTGAGAATGTCTTCTATTGGTAAGAAGGACAGGCGCTTATGGCTGGACATAAAATATCCACAAGAGCAAGCTCTTCCATCAGGGCCAGTACTTATGAAGTTTTTGTACGGGTCTTTGATAGAGGAGGTTCTTCTGCTTCTAGCAAAGGAAGCAGGACATGCTGTTACTGATGCACAAAAGAAGGTAACTATTTCTGGTGTCGATGGACATATGGATTGTAAGATTGATACTGAAATAGTGGATGTAAAAACAGCTAGTGATTTTTCCTTTAAGAAATTCAAAGATGGTACTCTTTTCAACAAGGATAGCTTTGGTTATCTGGGTCAATTGAGTGGCTATATGGAAGCGGAAGGGGCTGAAAGAGCGCACTTCCTCGTTATGAACAAGGTTACCGGGGAGCTTCTTCTTTTTACAGTAGATGATATAGATACAATCAATGTAGAGAAGAGGGTAGAGCATTTAAGAAGTATTCTAAATTCAGATGAGATACCTTCTATTTGTTATGACCCTATCCCTGAAGGAAAATCAGGGAACATGAAACTATCTATGGATTGTTCTTACTGTCCACATAAGTTAGCATGTTTTCCAGATGTTAGAGTATTTAAATACAGTCAAAAGAGAGTGTACCTTACAGAGGTTAAAAAAGAACCTCTTGTCGAGGAGATTACGCATACACTAAAGGAATTTAAGAATGAATGAGGAGGATTTTGATGACCTAATGGAAACGGTAGATGAATTAATAACTAGAATAAACGATCTTACTGTTGCAATCGAAAAGCTAACATCTGTTATGGATTTTATGCCTAATAGTGGTTTTAGTGTAGGAGAATATGATTGATGGTTGAACAAGCTAAGAGCAAGGTCATTCGCCGTGAAGCTTGTCCTGAATGTGGAAGTAGAGATAATGTAGCAGTGTATGATGATGGTGGAAAACACTGCTATGGTGCTTCATGTACTTATCGTGTACATTCTAACAGCGGGAACATTATTGAAATAGAAAGGAAGCCTTCTCCTATGCAAACAACAGGTACTCTTAGTGGAATAGCGGATCGAAAGATATCTTTAGATACCTGTAAATTTTATGGTGTAAAGGTTACACAAGAACCTGTCAAGCATATCTATCCATACTACAGTGAAACAGGAGAGCTTCTTGCCAATAAGATTAGGAATGTTGCAACCAAATCCTTTCATTCTGAAGGAGATATAAAAGGCAGTCTTCTATTTGGTCAGAATAAGTTTGGAAACGGAGGAAATTTTATAACTCTTTGTGAAGGAGAGATTGATGCCTTATCTGCCTACGAGATGTTAGGCAGCAAATGGCCGGTAGTCTCCATAAAAAATGGTTCACAATCTGTTAAGATGGATATCGCTAATAAACATATCTATGATTTCCTAATGTCTCACGACACCATCATTATTTGTTTTGATAATGATGATGCAGGGAAAGCCGCTGCTATTAAAGCGGCTGAAGTGTTAGCACCGAAAGCCAAAATTGTGCCGATGCAATACAAAGATGCTAATGAGTACCTGTGTTTAGGAAAGAAGAAAGAGTTTGTTAGACATTGGTGGGATGCTAAACAATATACGCCAGAAAACATTATATCCGGTAAAGAACTTTGGGAAGTGGTTAATGAGAAAGCGATAGAATCTGAAGTGCATTATCCCTTTGAGGGGATAGAGAAGTTAACTTATGGTATTAGAATGGGTGAACTCATAACCATAACGGCAGGTTCTGGATTAGGTAAGAGCCAGTTTGTTAGAGAGCTTGTGTATCACTCTTTAAAAAACACCCAACATAATATGGGGCTAATGTTTCTAGAGGAGAGTGTAAAGAGAAGCGGACTAGGTATCATGTCTTTAGCTGCTAACAAAGCTTTACACATTGGTGAGGTATTTAAGAATACTACTGAAAAGGAAAGAAAAGAAGCTTTTGATGAAACATTAGGTACAGGCAGGGTCTTTTTCTTTGATCATTTTGGGTCTAATTCAATTGAGGCTATACTTCATTGTGTTAGGTTTTTTGCTAACGCACTGGATTGTAAGTTTATCGTTTTAGATCATGTTAGTATTGTTCTTTCAGATCAACAGCAAGGAGATGAAAGAAAAGCTATCGATGAGATTATGACTAAGTTGAGAATGCTTGTGCAGGAACTAAACATTTCCTTGATATTGGTGTCTCACCTTAAAAGACCTTCCTCTGCTGGACATGAAGAAGGGGCTGTTACCTCGTTATCTCAATTGAGAGGGTCTAGCAGTATTGGACAACTATCCGATATCGTATTAGGCTTAGAGAGAAATGGTCAGCATGAGGATGAAATAGAGAGGCATACAACAACAGTGAGGGTAATTAAGAATAGATTTAGTGGATTAACTGGCCCTGCTTGTAGACTTCTCTACTCTGTTGAAACTGGAAGAATGACTGAAAGAGAAGAGTTTGAGGAGATAGAATGATCATACTTCAATCAATTATAAAAAGTATGGACGTGAGTATCAACAAGGATGTTTTCTATCTTGTTACAGGAAATGATAAACAAGAGGGTATTTGTTTTTATGGTGAGAATGTTCTAAACATTAGAATGAAGAAAGCATTTGGTTCCTCTGATGCATCTTTCTGGCTTGATGATATGTTCAAAGCCAACGTGATGAAGTTTGATGAAGATATAAAGGCTACTAAAGAGTTGTTAAATAGAGGGGCTACCATCATATATTCTCCTGCTTCGTTAGGAGAAGACCTCTTTAAAATGAAAGATACTTGTCCTAAAACTACAGAATATATGGAAGACAAATTAAGTGATCTTCTATACAATAATCCTACTAGAGGAAAACAATGACAACCATTAGATCAAGAAAAGCAAAAGGTAGAAATTTGCAAAATTTAGTTGTGGCTAAATTGCTGGAGAAAGCACCAGAACTAGAGTTGGAGGATATTAAAGGAGCTATTATGGGTGAACAAGGGGTTGATATTAAATTGTCTCCTCGCGCACATTTAAAATATCCTCTAAAGATTGAATGCAAAAACCAAGAAAAATTTAAAGGGATTTATGATATATATTCGCAAGCGGAAGGGCATAAAGGAAAAGGAGAGCCGGTTGTTATTCTAAAAATGAATAAGAAAAGACCTCTTGTCCTAATAGATTTAGATTTTTTTATTGACTTTTACAAAGGGGGTTAGTATAATGTTTAAGAAATGGAATGGCGAGTTGGATGAGGAAGAGCTTTCTGTTTTACATGAAGGCAGACAGTATGTAGTCTTCTATCCTTCTCCAGAAGATGAAACAACCTTTTCTGTAAAGGTAGTAGATACAACGGAAGCAAGCGAGGAATATAATGAAGAGTTTCCTAATGTATCTGTGGTAGTGGTAAAAGGGATCATGCATATGTTAGATTTTGAATTAGAGTATTTGGTGGAGAGGGGCGTGGAATTTATGCAGGGTGAAGTTGCTTCTGTTCAAAAGGATAAGTTTAAAAATTCAGACAATGTAATTGTTTTTTCTCCTAAAACCAGAAAAGATCAGTAGAGAAGGGATAGCAATGAGACGAGCGGAATTAAAATATAAAGAGGATGAATGGAACGAGGTTCATAATCCTGTTCATTATAACAAAACAGGTATTGAAACTATTGATCTTATTCGCAAATGGATGGAACCAGATGAGTATAAAGGATACTTGAAAGGCAATATCATAAAATACATGAGTAGGTATAAATACAAAAAAGAAGAGGAGCCTTTAACAGACGTGTTGAAAGCACAGTGGTATTTGGAAAAGCTTATAGAAGAATTGAGGGATGAGGAGAACGATGATGTTTCCTGTTGAGGAAATGCAATATACCTTTTGGTCTAAAAAAGTAGATCATTTCATTAGTATGTTTGAATATGGAAAGGATACTCCAGAACAGTTTAAGAACAACATGATGTTGATGGGGTTTACTGAAGAGAATATTCAACAAGCTCTTTTTGAGGAGGAAGAAAATGAATAAAAAATTTATTATTATAGCGATAGTTGCTCCACTTGTTTTAATAAGTGGGGTAGCGGGGAGTGTTTATTTTTCTAGTGAGTGTAAATATAATCCATTCACAGGAGCTTTTGTTGTTGATGGAGAGGAGTATGCTCATGGCACAATGAAAGATGCGTGGGCATGTGCGCTAGAAGGGGGATTACCTCAATCCGTTATCTCCAGATTAGGGAAGTATGGTGATGCTGAGACAAGAGCAGAAGCCGAAAAGATTACCAACAAGGATAAAGAGATTAAACAACAAAATCAGAGAAGTAGAAGGATAGAATGATGATGGGCAAGAGCCAAACAGTACAGGATAAGCTTAGAATTTTTCACCGTGCCTTCAAGCATCCGGTAGGATTGAAGTATCCTAAACCTTCCTCTGTTATTGATGGTGAGAAGAACTTGCGAAAGAAACTTATTCAGGAAGAATATGAGGAGTTGATGGATGCTATCAGCAATGATAAGAGTGATGATGTACTTAAAGAACTTTGTGATCTGGTTTATGTGTGCGTTGGCTTTGCTGTTACTTACGGTTGGGCTTTTGATTCTGCATTCAACCGTGTACACGCTTCAAACATGTCTAAGCTTGATGCAGAAGGCAACCCAGTATACAGAGAAGATGGTAAAGTTATTAAGTCTGATTGCTATCAACCACCGAATTTGAAAAGATTAGTATGAGAAAGGTATATAAGCTCAAAAGCAAATATGCACGGGCGCTGTATGCGGCAATTAAACAAAGAGAAGGGGATAAGAGACAAAGAGCGAGAATGCAGGAGAAGTTCACTGTAGCTGAATTTAGAGAGATATTAGGCGTACCCAAAGGAAAACTAACCACATTTTCTAACCTAAATACAATAGCGATTAAGCCAGCAGTGTTAAAAATAAATGCTCTGGAAGATTTAGGTGTAAAGGTTGAGGGCCTGAAGTATGGGGGTAAAAAGGTACTAGACATCAGAATGCATTGGTATAAAAAAGATGTTGTTGGAATGGAGTGGATCGTTTCATCATCCTATAGAGATAAAAGAAAAAGTATATTAGATACTCTGGGCAATCGTTGTGTTTGCTGCGGAGAAACAGAAGAAATATACTTAGAAATAGATCATGTTTTTAACGATGGTAGCAAAGACAAAGCTCCTTCATTAAAAAAAATAAAAGAGAATAAAGAAAGATATCAAATACTCTGTTGTAATTGTAATAGAGCAAAACATAAAAATGGTGGTGAGCTTTTTTTTCCTGATAGAAAGAAAACAAAATGAATAAGATAACCCCCTCGATTGGTATGAGCAAGGTATCTAAAAAATCTAAATTTCATGTAGCGGATTACCCGTCTATTGCTGTATTGGTTGAACAACATTCTTGTGATACTTTGTGTGAAACCCATGGATGTTGTAGTTGTACATTCGATGAAGCAAAAGAACATGTAGCTGATTTCTATAAGGATAAGGTGGAGTACTATAAGAATAAATTGTTTTTTGCTAAAGGTGAAGTTGAATATTGGAGCACTGTTTCCTTAGAAGAGTGGGAAAAAAGTGGGCGAGCTATTAAGGACTTTGAATAATGATAATGTTTAGATCAATGCTTTTAGCATTCCTATTAATGTGGCTCATCTCTGTGATAGTTATTACATGTGATGCTGCCTTTTAAATGAAGGAGAATAAAAAAATGGAGGCTAAGTGTGTAGATCATATGGGAAACGATCTGTCTACTTAGATGAACATGGGGAATATCTTTAAGTCCCGCAATATTTTAAGGAGTGAAGAAATGACAAACGTGTCTACAATACTAAAAGCAGAACTTGAATGGCTTGCGGAGAATGGTGGAAAGTTTCCTCGTTTAAAACGCAAAACAGCAAGAGAGTATATTAGTGATCGTATAGAAATGCTTGAGGCAGAAGAAGCTGCTTTGATCGGTGCAAAGGAAGTTCTTGCTTCAGAAGTTAAAGAAGAAAAAGTCAAGCGCAGCAGAGCAAAGAAGGAGGAGAAAGATGGAGTTACAGAATAATGTTGTACGTTGTCTTTTAAATGAAGGAGAATAAAAATGGATTGTGAATATACAAAAGTTTTTCCAGTAGATCAATGGAATAGACTTGGAGGAAGCTTCAGTCTTTCTGATGTTCCTATCGCTGGTTATCAAGAGCTAACAAGAGAAGGCACAGTCTTATCTGAAGATATTGCTATGCAAACGTATGAGGTTTCAGATTATGAGAAAGGATGGGTTTTTGAAGTTCCTATGAAGGATGTAAAACTTGTAGAAGGAGAAGAAGATGAGCCGTATGAACATAAATAAAAAAACTTTTCCAAACCCATATAAAAGAAGGGTGGTTTTACTAGAAGAATTGAAAGACATAGCTAGAGATATGGATGTTGATGAAAAAAATGGGTATGAAACGGATGCTCTATTAAGTAGAGACAAACAGGATGTTAGAAAAGAATTAAGAAAATGGCATAAAGATTTTGTTAATTTAGACAATCATGAAAATTGTTGGATTTATCCTGATTGTTTATCTAACCAGCCTCACGAGGCGGGGGAGCCTATATGGGAGGCTCAACCTGCTGGAACGGACGGTTGTCTATGGCAACAAGAAAATCCTACGCCTTTTGGACATAGATAAAGGAGAAGAAGATGGAACTGCCGAATAATCTTATAAATGAAATCTTAAACTATCTTGCGAAGCAGCCGTATAAAGAAGTTGCCGGTATGATTAATGCAATCGTGCAAAGGCAAGCAAACAGCAAACAAGAGGAGTTACCATTAGATGAAGACTGATTATCAATCATTCATTCATCAGTCACGATACAGTCGTTGGCTTGAGGAGGAAGGTCGCAGAGAGACATGGGAGGAAACCGTAACCAGATTGCTTAACTTCTACAGGGATTTCTTGAAGAAGGAGCATGGATATAATATGCCAAAGGAATTGTTCACTGATTTATATGTAGCTATTGTGGCAATGAAGGTGATGCCTTCCATGAGGGCTATGATGACTGCTGGCCCTGCATTGGCTAGAAACCATATTGCTGCCTACAACTGTAGCTATTTACCTGTGGACAGCCCAAGGTCATTCGATGAGTGCCTATATATTCTAATGCACGGGACAGGCGTTGGGTTTTCTGTTGAGAGACAGTTCATTAATCAGCTACCTACAGTTCCAGATACAATGGAGACTAGCGAGACTTGTATCGTTGTGAAGGACAGCAAGGAGGGCTGGTTCAGGGCGTTCAAGGAGTTGATAAATCTATTGTATGCAGGACAGGTGCCTCGCTGGGACGTATCTGAAGTCAGACCGGCAGGAGCTAAGTTGAAGACCTTTGGTGGTAGAGCTAGTGGTCCCGGACCTCTTGAGGAATTGTTTCACTTCTCTATTGCTATGTTCAGGAATGCAACAGGCCGCAAGCTAACAAGCTTAGAGTGCCATGACATAATGTGTAAGATTGCTGATGTTGTAGTGGTTGGAGGAGTGCGCAGGTCTGCCTTGATCAGCCTATCTAATCTTAGTGATGATCGTATGCGACATGCTAAGAGTGGAGATTGGTGGGTCACAGAACCTCAAAGAGCCTTCTCGAATAACTCTGTTTGCTATACAGGTGGGCTAGATACAGGGGGCTTCTTACGAGAATGGTGTTCCTTGTATGAGAGTAAGTCAGGTGAGAGGGGCATCTTCAACAGAGTTGCCGCTCAACAACAGGCTGCTAAGTATGGCCGTCGAGATGCTAATATTGACTATGGCACCAATCCCTGTAGTGAAATCATTCTGCGACCAAAGCAATTCTGTAATCTTAGCGAGGTCATTGTGTCAGAGGATGATACCCTTGATACTTTGAAAGTTAAGGTAGAGAGGGCTACAATTCTAGGTACGATACAGTCTTGCTTTACAAACTTCAGAGGTTTAGGTAGGCAGTGGACAAAGAATACGCAAGAGGAGAGGTTGTTAGGGGTTAGCCTTACAGGTATACTAGATAATAAGATGCTGTCCAACAAGACAGACGATGATCTTCCGTTTATACTATCGTCACTAAGGAAACACGCCGTCCAAGTTAATGCTAAGTATGCCAAGGCGTTTGGTATTGAGGCTAGTACAGGCATTACCTGTGTTAAGCCTTCTGGTACGGTCAGCCAGCTTGTGGATGCTGCATCAGGTATTCATCCTCGACATTCTGAATACTACATCAGAACTGTCAGGGCGGATAAGAAAGACCCGTTGACTTTGTTTATGACTGATGCAGGGTTTCCTGTGGAGGATGAGAAGGATAAGCCTGATGTAACAGCAGTGTTCTCTTTTCCTATCAAGGCCCCTACAGGAGCAATCACAAGACATGATATGACTGCCCTTGAGCATTTAAATATATGGCAAATCTATGCTGAACATTGGTGTGAACATAAGCCCAGCATCACAGTAAGTGTAAAGGAAGATGAATGGATGTCTGTGGGAGCTTTTGTGTATGATAACTTTGACACCATGTCAGGTGTTAGCTTTCTTCCAATGACTGAACATATCTACGAGCAAGCTCCTTATCAGGACTGTACAAAGAAGGAGTATGAGGAGTTGCTTAAACGTATGCCTAAAGATATTGATTGGAAGGGACTGTCTGAATATGAGAGAGAGGATAACACGATCAGTTCCCAGACACTAAATTGTACTGGGGATTTCTGTGAGATTGTGGACATTGTTTGAAGAAAAGGAAAACAAAATGAGTGTATTTGAAATTATAGATATCTGTTCTGAATGTGATGAAGGAGAAGAAGCAGAGGGGATTCCTTGTGCATGTTGTGGGGGTATTGGATACTTGAGTACAATAAAAAAATATAGAGATATAAAAGCGGCTAAAAAATCAAACCCCTTTTCTTCTTCTATTTATGAATGTGATGAAGAAGAAGAAGGCTCTGTTTTAGATTATGGTGTATTAGAAACAGAAGATGGGCATGATTTTGTACCAAAAATTAAACGAGTATGAAAGTTAAATGACAGTAAAAGATAATAAAATATTGTTACTAAATCTTCAAGTTCATTTAACTGAAGAAGGACATATAGAAATTAAAAAAGAAAACCTCACATCAGAACAATGGTGTGAGGTTGTAGAAGAGTGTTTCCCTGAATATGAAAACAAAACTCTTATAGAAAATTTTATTAGTTATTTAAATACTAACACTGACAAATTATATACTGCTGTTTCTAAATATTTTTAGCCTTTGAATAGATGATTAATAAACCACATCAATGCACTACCGATGAAAGCAAGAACAGCCGCTGAACCATAAACCATAGCCCTATCTTTTTCTAGATGTTGTATCCTTGCATTGTTATTAGAAGCCATATCTTTTATATTTTGTTGCTCTACTAGTACACGATCTACCTTTCCTTCTAGTCTACCTATAAGGAGATATAGATCGTTTAACGATTGACTTCCTGTAGCAGTCATTTACATTCCACCCAAGGCTCCTGTTGTTCCACCTGCTCCAAATAATGGTGTGCTACCAGACCCTCCTGATGGACTAAATTCCATATCGCTTTCAGACATATCCATTAGATTTATGTTAGCATCTTTCATTGCGGTATCTAAAGAAGACGGCTCGAATATTTTATCCATCAGTGCCTTTGCTAATTTAGAACTGATCATTGACTTACCTGTTGAACTAGGTGCTTTTGAAAGATCGGGAATAGGTACGTTTGCTTTTCTGGCACCGGCTATATCTTTCATACGAAAGGCTACATTCTCTCCTCTAAATTGGGCGGCTGTCATTGCTCTTTTGTGAAGATTACTAACATTTCTAGGATCAAAGGTGCCTCTTGCATATACTGTGTTTAATCCTAATGCTTTAAAGATATTACTTACTTGTGTTGGTGTTGATGGTGTTGCCATTAGTTAGCCCTTTCTTCTTAATGCAGCCATTTGTGTTGCTAAGTCTCTCTTATTTTTTTTAGGTAAAAATTTTGAAGCAAATCCTTCTGCTGCTTCTCGACTTTTTCTTTCTTCTTCTTCTTCTTCAAGTTGTGATAGAGCAGATGCTGCTGCTTGTCCACCTTTAGCCATCCTAACGCTACCACCATTACGCATATCTACTACACCTCCTTTACTCTTTGATACTTCCAGTTCACTGCTGCCTTCATAATCTTCAAACAAACTTTTATATTCTTTATCTGTAAATTGTTCACGAGGGATAGTTATTCCAACTTTACGTCCTGAACCTTCAGGTATTACTTCTGATGCGTATTGCCGTAGTGGAGCATATCCAAGAGTACCAATAGCACCTATAATTTTTGTCATTGTTGATGCATCCTTTGAATAGTATCCTGTTTTTAATTTAGAAAAATCATACTCGTCCCCTACT